>JYMV01033853.1_pt1 | contig 59181 bp, 47 predicted proteins | sample 338911 | NCBI WGS metagenome assembly JYMV01 (sample SAMN03354496, study PRJNA234377) | hydrothermal vent metagenome | biome: Deep sea; feature: Hydrothermal plumes at the Eastern Lau Spreading Center, Western Pacific Ocean; material: Seawater | place: Tonga | collected 2009 | depth 2000 m m | reverse complement strand
CCCCCAGTGGTTTCGGGGCCTAAGATCCAGGATTGGCTATGGATGGCTGTGCCGAGCACGAAGTGTGGTAAAGACGCTACCACTACCGACTGGTTAGCTGAAACTAGTGGCGGCGAAGTAACTGAAAAGGATGTAGCTGCTGGTAGGGCTCGTGCCGGACAGACTGTTGGTGACCTTCAGTGGACCGCAGGCAAAATTTCGGCCACTGGTAATGACAATGTTAATGATCTGATGGTTGAGCTTAAGCTGGCGGCTGCGGGTTCCGATAATATAGTTTCCTACGCAGCGACCCATATCTATACTCCGGGTGGCAAGACCAATTTGCATACCGGTAGTGATGACGCTATCAAGGTCTGGATCAACGGCGAGGTTGTTCAGGAAGTTAAGGAGAACCGAGGTGCTGACAACTATAAGGAGAAAAAAGAGGTCACTTTGAAGTCTGGTCATAATCTTCTCCTTGTTGCCGTCTATGAATGCACCGGCGGTTGGAGCCAGTTTGTTGGGTTTGATGCAGGTGTTACCTATGAAGCTATTGCTCCAGTCGAACCTAGGGATAAACTCGTTACGACTTGGGGAAAACTTAAAAGCTTTTAGTCTTAAACTCTAAAAAAATTCTGAATAAAAAAAGGCGGGTTCGCAAGAACCTGCCTTTTTTTGTTGCCTAATAAAAATCGGGGAATACAAGAAGGGATATGGGTGAAAATAAGTCGATGATTGTCTTCGCCATTTTTATGGCTTTGTTGTCTGTTTCAGTCCAGCTTGGAATAGCGCAGGACAAGATTTTAGGCCCATGGCTGTGGATGTGTGTCGAAGTTGACGGGCAAGGAGGTGCGAATGCTACCGATCAGGATACGCTTAAGCTGAGAAGTGATGGGCAGGTTACGGAAGACAAGGTGGCTAAAAACGGCGTCAAAGTGGGTGATAAAGTGGGTGAATTGGTTTGGAGTCCGGCTAAAATCGCTGCGGTCGGAGGGAATAACGTTAATCCTGTTGCCAACATCCTTGATTTTTGCGACGGCGATTGTGATGACATCACTTCCTACGCCTTTATCGGGATTGAAGCGACCGACGCGGGAAACCGGACTATGAGAGTTGGCAGTGACGATTCCATCAAGGTCTGGTTCAATGGTAAAGTGGTGCATAAGAATGCGGTTGATCGCGGTGCGGTTAATTTTCAGGATAATTTTAAAGTTGCAGTCAAAAAAGGCAAGAACTTGCTTTTGGTCAAAGTCAGTGAACGCAGTGGCGGTTGGAGTATGTTCGTGGGTATGGAAGGCGAATTTACGGCCGCAGGTAAAAAGTACCCAGGAGGGGGCGGAGGTGACCCGGAGGACGGTGATGGTGGTCCGGTTCGCGACGGCGTGGCGGGGAATAAGGTTACCGGACCCTGGCTATGGATGATGGCGGCGTCTAAACAGGGTCAAGGCGGTGCTGCTTCTACTGATTTTGATTCCCTGGATGAGGCCAGCAAAGGCAAAGTTACCGAGAAGAAGATTGCTAAGGAAGGTGCCAAAGCCGGTCAAAGAGTAGGTAAACTGAAATGGACTTTAGGTGAAATCAGTCCCGTTGGCAGCAACAATGTCAATGATCTCATAATCAAGCTTAAGCTGGGAAAGGGGGATATCGATCATCATTCTTCCTATGCCTACGTTAATGTTGTTTCTCCTGACAATCGTCAAGGTGTGGGTTTTGCCGGTAGTGATGACTCAATCAAGATCTGGCTGAATGGCAAGGTCGTACATCGAAAGGCTGTTGACCGAGGTGCTGGCAACTTTCAAGATAAGTTCAGTGTTTCGCTGAGGAAAGGAGATAACCCCTTTCTGGTCAAAGTCAGTGAAAGAACCGGCGGTTGGAGCATGTTCGTTGGCTTTGATACCAGGATGGAGAAAGGGTTGAGATTCAATATCAGGAAAGCAAAGATGGCAGTTGATTCGACTGATAAGCTGGTAACAGTTTGGGGCAGGCTTAAAAGGTCGTCATAGTTCTTACTGGAACTTTAAGAAAAATTCTTATGCTATTGAGCTGTATGGTTTTCTTTGGTTTGCAGGTAGAATGTGTTATGGTCATAGAAAAGATTATCGGTCCATGGTACTGGATGATTGTCAAGACTTCTTAGTCAGGCAGTGCTTTGGTAACCAACAAAGATTGAATAAAAGATGGAACAGGCGGTAAGTGGATAGAAGATAAACTGCCAAGGAAGGAATCACCAAGAAGATTATGTCTATTAGTTCAAGAATAAACTTAAATGGACCAAGGGTGAAACCACCTCCACTGGAGGAAATAACGTCAATAATTCGGTTCCTACGATTAAGCTTGGTGTTGGATCAATAGTCATTGTTCCTAAAAGGCTAACGGCCAGAGTTGGTAGCGACGGTACTAATAAAGTTGACCGCGGTGCTAAAGATTTTTAGGATGTTTTTGATGTGAACCTGAAAAAGGGTGGGAATGTCTGTTGGTAAGCTGACCTGCGACCTTAAATTTAAAGGTTTTCCGGTTGAACCGAATAGCACAATCTAGTATGCCCTTATTTGTTCCTGGAATTAGCGGTTATGAATCCGTTTAGATAATTTCCAAATAATCTCTATCGGGTAAGTCCGGGAATGGTGAGGTAGGCAAGGATTGATACCAGTAAGCTACTGAAGCAATATCATCTTGTAGCGGTAGGTAACGACCGTCGTCCCGCCAGCCAAGTGCCTGAATCGTTAGCCGCAGGTTTTCCTGAAATCGGACAGGGTCCTGAATATGCCAGCGGTACATACCAAACCGTTGCTGTGAACGGTAGACACCATCAGGACGGATGATTTGGGGTACTCCCAAGTAAGGTGTCGAATATTGGCGATACTGGTCGTCGACGACCCATCCGTAGGAACCACCGAAATAATCCTCAACACCAGTTCCACAGATGGTGGGGAATTGGTCGTCACCATCAATAAAAAATTTGATTTCCCCTTCACCGAACCAACCATTGTTGTTCGTACCCCAGGCCATGGCTGTTCCGACGTATTGTCCCCGCCCCGTGATATCGTTGACGATTGTGCATACCTCTTCGTAAGCAAGTGGGTTAGTACGATGGAATTGCGCATGAAAATAGGCCAGGTCATCAGGAATATCACTCAGCGCGTAGTTTATTTGGTAAAAACAATTAATCTGTTCTGCTTGCAGGTTTTGCATGGTTATTCGGCATTTACGGCGAAACGGCATGGGCCAAAAGCAGTTGAAACTGGTGTTGGGATTAACTGCTACTGGAATTGAGTCGATCTGCGCGTATCCCCAGCCAGAAGCGAAAAAATCACCCAGGGGACATTCAACAGATGGTTGATCCTGGTCTTCCCAATAGATGCGGAGAATAGTTGTGCGGTGATGGTCACGTGCTCCGGTGCCTCCATACCACATACTCTGAATTGCACCGGGCCCTTCGATTTCAGCCAGTGTGACAGTTCCCCCTGGCTGAATGTCGATACAAGGTGAAACCTTCCATCCCTGTCCCAGATCGCGAGCCGCGTATTCTCCCCGACCTTCGATCGCCATTCCGCCTTTACCCTTTTCACCGGTAAAATTTTCGGCACTGATGGATCGTGTTTTGGCTTGGGAAAGCCGCGTCAGATTTCCCAGATTGGCATCCAGTCCATTGGATGGTGACATGGTTTTACCTCATAAAAAAGGCTGATATCAAAACTCGATATCAGCCTTAAATGCAGAGATAGTAAAAAGTATAAAAAAATTACTGTTATAGTTGTTTCAATGTTCCCCAGGTTGTGGTTAATTTCCAGCTTGGATCAACGGCGAAAAGTTCATCATAGCCCTTGTTCATGTGTTCTTTAACCTCTTTTTGACTTAGTTCGCGGTTCCAAATCCTGACTTCGTCAATCAAACCAAGAAATTCACGGGTACCTTCATGAGTGTCGCCCACCAGAACATTGGCTGTGTCATTTTCACCGGGTAATGCTCCACCGCCGCCAGTACCGCCGTCTTCTCCATTGATGTAATATTGATGTTGTCCCTTTTTGGTCATTTGGGCAACGACATGCTGCCATTCGTCCAGTTTAATCTTATGGCTCGTAGATCCGCCGGCTGCACTGAAATGCAATGCACCGCCACCACCAGAGGTGGTGTAAAAGCTATAGGATCGTGGACCGTTGCTCTTAGCCAGGATTCCCTGCCATTGAGTGGCCGGATCGGTAAACCTTTCCGTCTTAATCCAGGCCATGACAGTAACTTCCTTTTCTACGCACAGGCTCTTATGGTGTTCAACAACAACCCAGTCGCTTTTGCCGTTGAATTCCAAACATTTCCCAAATTTACCTTCCACTAATTTGGGGTTTCCTGCGATTTCACCGTGGTTGCCGTGTTTGGAATGATCTTTTACCGTTTTGCCATTCAGTTGATCAAAAGATAGGTAAAGTACCATCGATTCATCGAGATCTTGAGCTGAGTAGGTGAAAGATCCGATCAGCGTCAGCATGATTATTGCAGCAAAAAGTATACGTTTCATTTTTTGATGGAATCCCTCCGGCAGATTATTTTTCGTTGCGGTACAGGTTTGTCTGAATTTCTAGACAAACCTGCATTGTCTATATGCTCAACGGGTTTTTAAGTTTCCCCACGAGGTGGTTAGTTTCCCATTTGGTTCAACCGAAACTTTGTTTTTACCGGCATTCATGTGAAACTGGACTTCTTTTTGGCTTAACGCTCGGTTCCAAATCCGAACCTCATCTATCAGTCCAAGGAATTCACGCGTACCCTCATGGCTTTTACCGACGACAACTGTAGCCGTATCCTTTTTACCTGGAAGCTTAACACCACTAGCTCCACCACCACCATCTTCTCCATTGATGTAGTATAGGTGTTTTTCATCCTTGACTTGGGCAACGACATGCTGCCACTCGTTCAGTTTAATCTTCTTGCTCGTAGAACCGCCCATTGCACTGAAATGCAATGCGCCGCCACCACCGGAGGTGGTGTAAAAGCTATAGGATCGCGGGCTATTACTTTTGGCCACAATCCCTTGCCATTGGGTGCTGGGATCGGTGAATCTTTCAGCTTTGATCCAAGCCATGACAGTGACTTCCGAATCTACAGTTAAACTATCGTGATGTGCAACTTCAACCCAATCAGTTTTGCCGTTGAAGTTCAAGGCATTGCCAAACTTTCCTTTAACCCATTTGGGATCGCCTTTCAGTTGGCCGTGGTTGCCGTATATAGAAGCATCTTCGGCAGTTTTTCCACTTCCTTCATCAAATGACAAGTAAAGTATCATAGAAGGCTCAGGGCCATCAGTTATTTTCAAATCCTCCGCCTGAACAAGGGAGAATAGCGTAGCTAAAGCTACCGCAAATACTGGAAAAAGAATTTTCGTCCTCATCCTTACCTCACCGATTAAACGTTATATTATTATTTATACCGCTAACATTGTACTGAACCTAACACTACACTGCCAGTTTATCATAGAATTGTCTTTTATTCAAGTTGAAAAAGTAACATCGATTTCATTTACTGATGTGATTTTATTTCTGCACCTTCAATAGCTATTAATTTTTGATTAACGTTCAGGTTGCTGGATCTGTCTATTTGTCCGCTAGGCCAATGAATTTCTATCAGGTCTATTCTTTCTGCTTTTCCAACTCCGAAGTGGGCTTGCAAACTGCTAAACGATAAATAGCTCCCGCCACTCTGGATTTCCTGATACTGGGTTAAATCACCTGTGACAATTTTGATTCTGGTTCCAATCCCGGCACGGTTGCTTTTTTGCCCAACAGTTTTGATCTGTACCCAGTTGTTCAGGTTTCCAGTTTCGTTCCGAAGCAGGTTAGCTGGTTGATTCCAATTTGTAACCAGTATATCCAAATCCCCGTCATTGTCGTAGTCGCCGAAAGCTGTGCCCCGACTGACTTTGATTAGGTTTAAACCTGATTGATCAGTTATGTTTTCAAACGTTCCATTCTGCATGTTTTTAAGAAGCAGGTTCCGTTGGGGGTATGTCACATTGCGCTCGAGTTGATTTATGTTGTCCATCACATGACCGTTGGCGACGAAGATATCTTTATAACCGTCATTGTCATAATCAAAATATTGGATTCCCCAACCAAGATAACTGTTCGTAATCTCGGCCACTCCGGTTGTGATGGTTACGTCTGTGAAAAAACCATCTCCGGTGTTATGGTAAATTGTATTGGTTTCGGTCTGGAAGTTGCTGACGGTTAAATCAAGTAATCCATCGTTGTCATAGTCGCCGAAGGCCGTACCCATTCCGGCTTCTTCTTTTCCCATGTCGTTATAGCATACCCCCGACAGAAGCGCCACCTCCTCAAATTTACCGTTTCCAAGGTTCTGAAACAGGAAGTTGGGATCCTGGTCGTTGGCTACGTACAGATCTTGATCTCCATCGTTGTCGTAATCTCCAAAGGTCACCCCCAGGCCATGACAGGGTGGAACATCCAACAATCCCATTTGAATTGATATGTTGCTGAAAGTGCCATCCCCATTGTTATGGTATAACGCATCTTCAGCTGGTGGATAGGCATGAGGTCCGCAATACACCCAGACACCCCTGACTTCACATCGTTTGTCGCTTTCAAGGCTGTATTCTGCGTAGTTGGCGACATAAAGATCTACCGACCCATCATTGTCCACGTCTGCAAACGCGCAACTTGATCCGAATCTTGGGTCAGCAACGCCAGCTTGCTCAGAGACGTCGATAAAAGTTCCATCCCCGCTGTTCCGATAGAGGACATTAGATCCGAAGTTCGTCAGGTACAGATCCAGATTCCCATCATTGTCGTAGTCTCCCACCGTGCAGCCAATACCATAACCAGTATCACCTGCACCCGCCATCTGAGTGACGTCCGTGAAACTGTCATCTCCGTTATTGCGGTAAAGCCTGTTGTGCGGCAGTTGATCAGGTTCTGGGGATGATTGAGGTCTGCCGTTGACGAGGTAGATATCTAAATCCCCATCATTGTCATAATCGAAAAAACCTCCACCCGCTCCCAGAAACTCATTAAATAACCGTTGTCCGCTTTCACCGTCAGTGTGTTTGAAATCAATACCTGATATGGTAGTCACATCGCTAAAGATTGTGGCAGTGGATATTAAGGTGGTGGAGACGGCAATTAAGCTAATTAAAAAGGTTAAAGCAACTGAAAATGGTTTCCGAATCCCAATTTTATTGTTCATTTTGACGTGCGTTTTGAATATCTCGCAGTTGAGTGTGGTAGGCTTGATTCTTCGGTTCTATGTTGATTGCACGTTGGATTAGCTCTTTTGCTTTATCGTATTTGCCATTTTTGAAGTAAACGTAAGAGGATGTACTTAGATTTGAGGCGGATGGATCTATTTTTACAGCCTTAGCGGCAAACTTCTCTGCCAAGTCGAGATAAACTTCTTGGTCGGCATAGATCCATGCAATTCTTTGGTAAGCCTGATCGCAGTTTGAATCGGTTTCGAGTGCTTGTTGAAAAGCGTAAATGGCGGCATTTAATTTTTTTAAGTGGATTTGTAGATTGCCCAGTTCAAGCCAGGCATCAAGGTCGTTTTGATCAATCTTCGTCAGTTGATGGTATGTTTCAATCGCTTTTTCCAATTTGCCCTGTTGAACATAGATTTCCGCCAGACCGTGATACGGCAATGTTAGGTCAGGTGATTTCTGCATGGCGACCTGCAGATAGGATTCAGCTAAATCAAACCTCCGCTGGTTGCTGTAAATCCAGGCTAATCTCAGGTATGGTTCGACAGCATTTTGATCTAACTCTACAATCTTTTCAAAGGCGTTAGCCGCCTCTTGAAATTTGCCTTGTTCCATGTAGGCTTTTCCCAGTTTATCGTAGGCGGATGCCATAGTGGGGTCTAGCAGAATTATTGATTTGTATACGTTCAGCGCTTCGTTGATGTTATCGTTATCAAGATGTATGCCTGCCAGATCCATGCGGATCAGCAAATCAGCGGGATTCTCATCCACGCTTTTTTTGTAGCGGTAAACTTCGTCTTGGTAGGATTTGATTTTTTTGAATTTTTCCAGGTATTCTGTGACACGACTGGAGTCACCTTTAAGCCGATAGATCTTTGCCAAATTGTAGTAAGAACTTGCATGATCGGGTTTAAGTGTAATTGCCTTCGTGTAGTAACCTATGGATTTTTCCAACTGATTTTGCATCAGTGCAATACGCCCAAGCCACTGGTAGGCTTCAGCGAAGCCTGGGTCCAGTCTGACCGATTCATTAAATTTTGTTTTTGCCAGATCTAACCTGTTTCGATGTGTATACACGTTGCCCAGCTGGTAATGAGTCTGTGCCATTTGTGGGTTTAGCGCAATCGCCTGTTGGACGGATGCTTCCGCCGATTTAAAATCGCCTTGCTTGATATAGATTTCTGTTAGGGAAAGGCAGGTAAGCCCGTGCAACTTTTTTGCCGCTTTTCGTTGAAGGACTTGATGATAGATATTAACTGCTTGATCTAACATATTATCGAGTTGGTATGCTTTGCCAAGCTGGTAATACGATTCAATATCGTCAGGAGATGTAGATAAGATTCTTTGAAACTCCTGCTGGGCTTGATTATATAGTCCGGCACGAATGTAACGCAGACCGCGTTGTTGATGAATCTCCGGTGAGCTACTTGCAAATAGAATGGAAGTGAAGATGAGCGGTGCACATGTAAACAGCAGTTTATACTTCATACTTGTTACCAATTCATGAGAGTGTGCAACGGATATGATCCGATATTCATTTTATCTGAAAATGGTGTTAAGTCAACTTCAAAAGGAGCGAAGGTTTTAGCTGATAGAATTGGAATTACAAGTTATGGTCTATTGTGTTCAACTAACCTAATCCCGGATTTCCCATATGGAAAAGTCATCTTGAGATCCTCTGGTATGGTTTCATTTTATGAACACAGGGAGTTTTGAGGATGATGGCACAAAACAGTTGGAAATCCAATGGGTAAAATGAATAAGACCGCGTTACGAGTCGATTTTGCCCGCAGTTTGAAGCTGGAGTTTCATGGTTCCAAGGTTACCAATGACTTGCGGGCCGGAGAGAACACGCAACACGATGCTGACGGCCTCGTTGCGGCAGTCGGTGTCAGTTGCTTGGCTGGTTATGAAGATACAACGACGCAGAACGGATGAGTGTGAACTCTGCGATACGTCACGTCGTTGGTGGACGAGCCAAAAGCCTCAACGTCGCTTCCACAAGCCACTTGGGGAGTTTCGGACCGCAGTCTTGACCGAGCCATACCGCGTCGATATCCTTACGGACCTGTTGGGAAAACGGGTTGATTCGTTCGCGAGTGCAAACCGATCGGCGGATTGGTTCTGGATACGGACAGTTCGTTCAGTGGGACCTATGGTGTTCAGGGGCACTTCGGTTGCAGCTATTCGCTTTGGCATACAACCTGGGCAACCTTCTTCGCAGGCTGGCGTGACCCCAGAGTATAAAGCACTGGCCGTTGACAGCGTTGAGGGAGAAACTTGGCCAAGATTGGCGCGAAGGTCGTCACTCACGCACGGTACGTCACGTTCCAGATGGTTGAGGTGGCTATCCCGCAGCATCTGTTCAGGACTATCCTTCGCCGGATGGCATGGCTCGGGCCACTGGGCAATAGCGCCAACATGATCAGGACGGCGTCCGCAGAAATAGAAACGATTCAAGACCCGATGGGGGAGGTCTGCCCGAATTTGCACGAACAGCACCAACGGGTGCGTCCGAAGGTTGCTATTGGGCCATAAACGACCTCAAAATGGACCATGACAGCAGAATCGGTGTTGACGGTACGAGTCTTTTCGTTTACTATGGCGGATAACTTTCCCACGTTGATCGGGAGCAGATCCATGTGGGAAATCTCGGGTGAAAGAATAATTCATTATCTGGTAGGCTGGTGAATCAACAAATCATTGAGCTTGATCCCATAATTCTCTCCGAATTTGGTTTCTGCTGAAGATGCAGAAGGACAGATCCAATCACAACCCACATGGCTAAGAAACTTACTATTGCTTTCATGTGTATTGCAGTGTTTGTTTTTATCGGCTGCGGCGAAGATGACGATATACTTGAAAATGCCCCCAGAGAGATTATCTGGAAAAAGGATGGTTCCATGATGACGCTGATTCTGGCGGGTCGCTTTGAAATGGGGGATCACTTGGATAATATGGAAAACGCGCTACCTGTTCATGCGGTTGAACTCGATGCTTTCTATATGGATATTTATGAGGTCACTGTCGGTCAGTTTAAGAAGTTTGTCAGTCAGACAGGATACGACTTCAATCGCTGGAACGATGTATCGGATTATTCTGCTACCGACGATCATCCTATTGTTTATGTTACGTGGACTGATGCTAAGGCGTACGCCAAATGGGTAGGGAAACGTTTGCCTACAGAATCAGAATGGGAACATGCCGCACGAGGTGGATTGACGAATAAGCGTTATCCGTGGGGGGATGAGCTTTCGCGTGATAATGCGAATTATGAAGGTGTTGAAGGCAGTGATCATTGGGATGGAGAAACCGCACCTGTTGGTAGTTTTGCGCCCAACGGCTACGGGATTTATGATATGGCTGGTAACGTCTGGGAGTGGTGTGCCGATTGGTATGGCGAGGGCTATTACAGCCGATCCTCAATGCGGAACCCAAAAGGGCCGAAGACGGGTAAGTACCGTGTGCTACGTGGAGGTTCTTGGTCAGACCGAAGTTACGGCTTGCGGGTGGCATATCGTTACGAATACGAACCGACAGCCGGCCATTATCTGGGCGGTTTTCGTTGTGTTTCAGAATCACTCGAACCTTAATTGGATCTTATTCATTTTGGTTGTGTCCAGCGAAAAAATGTGGCAATTCCGTTTCTCCTTGAAGCTACGTTCAGGCGCAAGATCAAAGAAATGCCGGTCAGAAAAAGCCAGTAATGCTCCAGAATCTTCTTCTCCCTGATAATAATCCCCCTCTCGAATGTAATGCCATTTTGCTCAGGCACCCCGAGAAAATCATAAATCGGCTGGGTGGCTAAAAACAAAGCATACATGCTACAGTCATGTGATGAAGGTACTCCTGAAAACAGTATTTCAACCATAAGGTGTTGAAATGAAAAGTAAGTTGGTGATTGTCACGTTAGTTTTCTTTGTGTTGCTGTTAGGTTCGGTTCAGCTTGGAAATGCAAACTAATGAATAGTGTTATGAAAATTGTGTTGACGTTATTCAGGTGTTCAATACCATGTGTAGCCCTGGCCATCAGTATATTTACCGCCTGGGTGTATGCCGGTGATAAGAAGCAGAAGCAAGATGATAGTTTAAAACCAGAAATCACGTGGGCCAAAGATCAGGCACCAATGTGCTTGATTCCGTCAGGGACTTTCGCCATGGGAATCATGGAATCGGAAGTTAATGAATTGGTGAAGCAATTTGCTGATTATGAGGCGGAAAAGGCTTGGTTCGTGAGTGAAGTTCCACGCCACACTGTTGAAATTGCAGCATTCTACATGGATAAGGCTGAAGTTACCAACACCCAGTATAAAGTGTTTATCAATCAAACCGGATATCCAACGCCACAGTATTGGCTTGACGATAACTACAATTCACTGGATCTACCGGTGGTTGGTGTGAGTTGGTACGATGCCATGCAGTATGCGTCATGGGCGGGAAAGCGGCTTCCGACAGAAGCGGAATGGGAATATGCCGCGTGTGGGGGAATGGTTAATCGGATGTATCCATGGGGAGATAAGATTACGCCGAAAATGGCGAATTATGGCGAAAAAGTTGGAAAAGCAACGGTGGCGGGAACTTACCCCTCGAACGGTTACGGTTTATATGATTTGGCCGGAAACGTATGGGAATGGTGCCTGGATTCATACGATGCCGGGTTTTATAAAACAAGTCCTCGAAAAGATCCGTTTGCTGGGGGCGATATGGTGAGTGTGGCCAAAAACTTTAGTCAGATCGACAAAAACCAAGTTCGGGTTATTCGTGGTGGAAGTTGGCAAAGTAATCCTGGGCCGCTTCGTGTTGCTAGCCGAGGTAACTACTTTCCATCCTTCATGCTACGAAATTGTGGGTTCCGTTGTGTGAAACCGGTTATTGGGATCAAAGGAAATACCAATTAGCTGGGAGTTCAGCTAATACTCTACTTAATAGCTGGTGGGTAATAAGATTATGTTGGGGAACAAATATAATTCAAGTATAGCCAATCAGAGATATGATGCACTGGTTATCGGTTCTGGTGTTAGCGGACTTTGTACTGCTGCATTATTATCGAAAATCGGCAGGAAAGTTTTGCTGATAGAAAAGCATCACATAATTGGTGGCTATACCCACATGTTCAAAAGGAAGGGATATGAATGGGATGTCGGGATTCATTACATTGGGGAAGTTCACCGAGGTGATTCTACCGGTAGAAGGATATTTGATCTCATCACTGATGGTAACCTGAAATGGGCTGGGATGGGAAACCCATACGATAGAATCGTTTTTCCGGATCAATCATACGATTTCTGTGCGCCGAAAGAAGTATTTGTCGATGGCATGGTCAAAGAGTTTCCCGAAGATGAAGGTGCTATTCAACAATACATGAATCTGCTGGATCAGGTCAGTAAAGCGAAACGTAAATTTTTCGTTAATAAAGCGTTGCCGCCACTTTACCGCAAGATTACCTATCCTTTGGTCGCCAAACAGTTTCTCAAATTGTCCAGTCGTACGACACGTGATGTTATCTCGGAACTATCCGGCAATGAAAGGCTGCTTGGGGTTTTGGCTGGTCAATGGGGAGATCTTGGTTTGCCACCGGGATCGAGCAGTTTTGTCATGCAGGCGATGGTTGCCCGTCACTACTTGGATGGAGGCAATTATCCGGTTGGTGGTGCCAAAAGTATTGCCGCTGCAGTCGTTCCAGTGATTGAAGGGAATGGTGGCACAGCCGTGTTCAATGCCGGAGTGGATGAAATTTTAATTCGTCATGGCCGGGCTTTTGGTGTCAGATTGGAGAATGGTGATGAAATAGAAGCTGATCTAGTCGTTAGTAGCGCTGGGGCGGTTAACACCTTTGGCAGATTTTTGCGTAACCATCAGGAGAAGTTGGGAATTCAAACGAAACTTACCCAAGTGCGGCCGTCTTCAGGCCACTTTTGTCTTCATATAGGAGTTAAGGAATCTGCACAATCATTGGGGTTGGAGAAGACTAATTTATGGGTTTATCCCGGCTACAACCATGACGAAAACGTTGACAACTTTCTGAATAATCAGGACAATGATTTTCCTGTTGTCTTCATTTCATTTCCTTCTGCTAAGGATCCGAGTTGGGAGACCAATCACCCTGGAACCGCCACCATAGAAGCTATAACAATGGCAAGTTATAATTGGTTTGATAAATGGAAGAATTTTCCTTGGAAAAGACGGGGACAAGAATATGAGGATTACAAGGAGAATGTTTCTAGTAGATTATTGGAAGTTATTTATCAGCATGTTCCCTCTATTAGAGGAAAAGTTGATTACTATGAACTCTCTACGCCTTTGAGCACGAGGGACATGGCCAATTATTCTACCGGGGAATTGTATGGTATAGACCACACTCCCAGCCGCTTTCAATTGCGGTGGTTAAGACCTGACACACCGATAAGGAAACTGTTTCTCACCGGGCAGGATATTTTGACGGTTGGAGTTACCAGTTCACTTATGTCTGGCTTATTAACATGCTCAGCCATACTAAAACGGAATTTGGTGAAAGACATGATTGCAGGTAAGCTTTAATGTCTAAGGGGCTAGTGATTTGTGTTCAATACATCAGATGCGGCGCAAAAAGTTCAGGCTCTACAAGAAACGCGTCATGCCCTTTCTCCGAATTAACAGTTACCCATGTTGTTGGAACATCCGATCTTCGCAGTAATCAGTTTTTCCGTTATTATTTCATTTGTCAGGAATGATTATTGAACCTCCAGTCCAATCCAGACGAAAAAACAGTTTCTACTCAACGACATCAATTCAACTATTTCGCCTGCTTTATTGATTCAGTTGGTTTCCCGTTTGGTATTTGTTTCTTCTCACCCGTTACCATTCTGCCGACCTTTATTCGGGAGCTGTCGGATAACAAATTTTGGATTGGCTTAACCAATGCAATTAGCGGTAGTGCTTTTTTCTTTCCTCAGCTGCTAGCGGCAAGTTGGATTGAGCGAATGCCGATTAAACGTGGTTACGTCATCAGCTTGGCGTTAATTGAAAGGTTTGCCATACTCGCTCTTGTTCCGCAGATCTTATTGCTCGGCCGTTCATCTCCAAATTTATTACTTATACTTTTCTCCGTCACATTTTCAATATTCACGCTTTCTATGGGTTTCAACGGCCCAGCTTATTTCGATTTGGTTGCCAAAGTTATTCCAGTAACCAAGCGGGGAACTATGTATGGTGTGGCCGGTGGAATTGGAGGACTATTAAGTAGTATCTTTGGTGCTTGGCTGACCAAATATTTCTTGGAGGGATATGAATTCCCAATTAATTTTTCCCTGTGTTTCTTGGCTGGTTTCATCATCCTGACCATTACGGTTTTACCACTTGGTTTCATCGATGAACCGCCTTCATACCCAAGTCAGCCTAAACGTTTAGGGAAGTATTTTCGAGATGCCATCGTAATTCTGCAAGAGGATTGGAATTTTAGATATTATATTTATAGCCAAATATTTATATCAGCTTTCGGTATTGTACTTGGTTTTCTGACAGCTTATACAATAGACGAGATGACAGCGACGAAATCTGATGTGGCTATATTTACTGCTACATTGATGGCGGGACGAACCATAGGCCAACCATTTTGGGGGTATGTGGCTGACAGACGCGGTAATCGGCTGGTTATCTTAATTAATACGGGGACTACTTGTCTCGTAATCTTGTTGATAGTGACAGCAAACTCTATTACAGTATTTTATGGTATTTTTGCGCTTATCAGTTTTTGCCATAGCGGAATTGATATTCCAAGTTTAAACATGACGATGGAATTTGCCCAGACGGATAAGTTGCCAACATACACCGCTTTACGTTCATCTACCATCGCGCCCTTTCGTGCGGCTTTGCCACTTTTTTCCAGTGCAATGATAGATAAAGTCGGCTACCCACCCGTTTTTCTAGCTTGCATTTTATTGTTGCTTTTAAGCTGGCATAGTTTATGGAAGGTCGAAGATCCACGCTACCAGCCTGTAGAGCAAACATAGCCTTTATGATTAATTCGATTTGACAGTCAGCAGACAATTAGTAAAGATAAGGGATAAAAAGACAACTCTGTTTACGGTAGCTTTCAAATTCCGGATAACGGGATAAAGAACGATCTTTCCTCTTCATGTTCGGGAACCACACCACAATCATCATTGCTGCCAAGCAGGCTATGGGGATCCAGTGCATGGCGAGTAAACTAAATCCAAGATAAATCAGAAGTTCACCAAAATAGTTAATGTTTCGGCAATGCCTAAACATGCCGTCGTGGATCAGCCTATTGGGCTTTAATTTTAAGGCTGTGTGTTTCTGCATATCAGCAGCGAAATGAATGAACACACCAAGCGAGTACATACTGACACACATGCTGGAGTACCATACAGGGATTTGAACCGCGATGCCATCATTAAAATATCCTGAGGTGATAATCCAAGGGGAAACCCAGTAAAGTGTCAGCCCAAACCACATATACAATCCATACCATATGCTACTTGGTTGTTCCCATGTTTTGTCAGGAAAGATCCGGCTTTTTAGCACCCAGAGCATCCCATATGTTCCGTGAAGTGCCAGATAGGTCCAAGCCGTCTGGTTTTCCCATTGATTGTAAAAATACATCAGAAAAAGAACTATAGGTGCGGTTGCACCTTTGTGTATATCGATAAAATGTTTCTGTTTCATATTCTGACTCATTAAGGATTGGTGGTAGGTTCTTCTGGGTGAAAGCGATTATACCAATGTTCCTCATTCTATTATAGCATACGGGTTAGGGACTAACCCTAGTCAGCATTTGGGAAATCGAACTGAGTTGGTGGCAATGACCTCACGTGAGTAGCTTTAAAAATGGATCTATTCATAGTACACTGATTCTGGTGAAAATGAAACTTGCAATTGAAACGTTGCATATGTTCATATTTTACACTGGTTTTTATTTCCAAAATGTTATAATTACAATAAGAAAATGTATGCACAATAGCTAAACGGTGCGTGATTTTCAGGAGAAAGATGTATCCTAATCCTCTCAAGCAGAAACTTAAAAATGGCCAAGTTGTGTTGGGTTCCTCGTTACCGGTTCCTTCGCCAGTTGTCCTTGGTGTAATTTCCGAGGCTCAACCGGATTTCCTCTGGATTGATACCGAGCATACTCCTTTTTCCACCGAAGTGTTAGATGTCATCCCAGTCCTAGCTCGTCAAAGAGGTATTGCTCCCATGATAAGAGTGGCATGGAACGACCCGGCTTTGATCAAGAAGGCCTATGATGTGGGGGCCGTGGCCGTGATGGTACCTCAGATCGATACGCCGGAAGAAGCCGAACGAGCTGTGCAATACGCTCGCTACGCGCCGGAAGGAAAGCGTGGTGTGTCTCCTATGTGGCCTCGTATAGCTGGAGAAGACTGGCATCACGTCATTAAAACCGCTAATCAGGAAACCGTGTTAGTTCTTCAAATTGAAAGCCAACAAGCGTATGAGAACATTGATGCGATAAAGCAAATCCCGGGAATTGATGTGCTTCTGGTTGGACCGCTAGATCTTTCCGCTTCAGTCGGGAAAATCACGGAGACTGGTTGTAGGGAGGTTCAGGAGATTATGCGCGATGTACCTCGTCGGTTAGAAGGTTCCAGCATTGTTCCCGGCACCACGCTGATGGAAGTGTCCGATATTCAGGAAAAGATCTCTTGGGGATACCGATTTCTCAACGTCGGCAACGCTCTAAGTTACGGCACACAGGTGTTAAAGAGGAACTTGGACATTCTACGCACTGATTCAATTGAAGAGAAATAAGCCGATTTTTGTTGATCTGAGAATCTCCTGTTTTATTCCAGCCAGAATGAATAGAGTCTCGCTTGATGCAGGTAAAATTTCAGGCGTACGGGTTTCTCAAATACCAAATCGTGGGGATACTTCCAATCGACTTTGGCCTTAATGCTATCGTCCCTAAAGGGAGGGGGATGTTCTCCAGGTACCCAAAACCCAGGGTGTGCTTTCATGGTTTCCGCGTCTATAATCTCGGTATATATCTCTCCCCATCTGGCGTCCGCGTTAATGTATAGATTTTCGCCCTTCATCAGAAATGGTTTGGTAACAATGATTCCCGATTCATCACCATCCACGGATACAAACCCATCAGGTCGCAATTTTGCCAGCGACAGTGCGCCGCTGTCATTAAAGACCTTTAGGTCAACATTTAATCTGAACAATTCCTTGGCTCGATTGTATGTTTTGTAGTCTTCGATGCTGCCAGGCAAACGAAGTGAATTGTAGTAAATCCAAATCTCTCCATTTTCTCGCACTACTGGTTGACCCGACATAAGCAACTGACTGGTTCCGTAATTAGTATTATCCCACGGTTCCAGGCCAATAAATAGGGCGCGGTCTGCCACCCTCTCCCAGTTATATAGATCACGTGACACTGACAGTTCTATCTGGTTGATACGCGTAAAGTTTGTACGTGGCGGGGGAATTGCGCCGAAAGGATTGAATATGGTGGGAAATCCAATATAAATTCCTTGGTATGGCATTACTGCCATGTTATAGACCTCGGCCATATAATCTTGATCATCAACGATAGGAGGCGTTATGTAAGATGGATTTTCAATCACCTCCCGAACACGTCGCCTGCAGTTTTCCCAATCAACTTCATCGGAACAAAAAATCAGTTTAGGTTCGGTGAAATTCACGAAATCCTTACTAGTGGAGAGAAAAACCGAGCGGCCCCATTTTGTTGGTTGTTTTACCATAGCAAGGTATTGTTTCGTAAATGGATCATAGGTAAACTGGGATTCATCCTGGCTGGGTATCGGGGGTATATCAAGCATTGTCCAGTTAAAGCCATCATTGGAAATGCCAGCGTATCGATCACTGCTACTAAACAGGCCTTTGTAGCGGCGGGTGGGGTCAGGGTCAGATTCGTCGCGTATAATGTGGAAAAGTCGTTGATGCCCATCACCTTCAGGATCACAGACTATATTATTGTCTTTAGAACCGTTCCATTCATAGAGTCCTAAAGACGGTTTTTCCCAATGTTCTCCATCAGTGGATGTGGTATAATGTATGTTCTCTCCCATGTACCACCACTCCCAAATCTTCTTTTCGGTATTCCATTGCGGAGAGATTCGGCTTTGGTAACCGGATTTAATAACGGGACCCCATTTTTGTGGCTGATGCAGGGATTTCTTAATGCCCTTCATCGATTCGATAACATGATCGTCTAGAAATAATTGTTTGTGCTCTTTTGGATTGATTAGCTTAAAATTCATATCGTTTCCTATTGTGATTGCATCAGATTTATTTCCAGTTTCCTTAGTCTTGTATATGTAAAATACAGGTTAATTGGGACTATTATTGTTTTCAGTCAGCTTTTTTTATTCTCCACCCATTATTTTATAATATCAATCTAAACAGTTGAAATTTCCTTTTCTTGATACCTTATTCCTTGAACTGTATAACAAGTTAGCAGGATCAAAACAATCAAGGCTAGGACTGCGCCAGGTCGTGCGCCCGGGTAAGGGTCAAACATGATCGGCTGAACTTGATCTAAGCTAAGAATGGTGCCTACAATGATGGGCAACAAACTGAGGTGAAAGCGAAGTGCCAGAATGTAAGCCGCCAAGCAAAACAGGGCAGTTCCGCCACCTACCCACCCAAGTTTGGCGAAACTATCTACTCCAGTGCTGACCATTGCCACCACCAACACAACCAGACCTATACTCCCTAAAACCCGTCGTCGTGACCAGCTGGTGGTGAAATAATCTAGTCCCACAATTGTTAGGGCCAGCGTGACCGTCATTGAGAAATATCTGGAGATAACGGCGATTGGCGAAGCTAAGAATGGGAAATAGGTGGAAACTCCGGAAAAGTCAGGCCAAAACGGAGCTAAACTCGGACTCAGCTTCGTTAGACAGGTAGTTAAACCAACTGCAGCCAGACCGATCGCAATTCCCAGTAGGCCTGCTTGCAGATTACTAAGTGATTTTTGAGGCTGTCTCCACCGTTTTAGCAAGCCAGCGATTAGTGCCAGTCCTAAGCTAGCTGATAATCCTTGAATCAGGCTTTGACCAAGAGCAAATAAGAATTGGTTGGTGAGCGGTTCGGAGGTATTGAAAAAGTATTTCGTCGTCGCCCAGCCATTAGCTGAATCAAAAATGAAGACAACCGAGAGCAAGATGGAGAGCTTGATGAAAATGGGGACCGAAAAGTTTCCCCGACTCCAACTGACAATAGCCAAAACAAATCCAGCTAGAGTTACCAAGATTGGTAGTAGTCCCAAGCTGGTCTTGACCATGTTCAATAAACTATTGTTTTCTCTTTCCCACCTCTTCCATTTTTCAGGTACATGGACATAGCGGTAAGCATCGATCACCTCATCACCGGCTAACCGAACTGTAATTCGAGCTTCTCCTGTCAATCCGTCGGCGGGTTCCTGTATCGGATAGTTGGCATGATCACGGAAAGTAAAGGTCCAGTCTCGACGGTTGGGTCGCTTCTGCAGATCTGCCGAAATTTCCTCCAGTTGGTTTGGATCCAGTTGAAAGCGTTGCACCAGCACAGGGTGAGCCATCTCTCGAGCTTCTTCTTCCGATAGAGTTGCGCCATCACGGGCCTCCGGTAGTTGATGAGCGATTTTATCTAGTGTGCCATCGTATTTGAGATGAACCAGATACTCCTCCGCTCGCTCAGTTAGTTCGATTTCCGGGTCAAATTGGGCATAGCGAACCACCCAGCGGGGTAGGTCTAGATAGTTATCCAGCATTTGCTGATGTGCCTCTTTTCCGCCTTGCTGCCAAACAAAGCGATCAGTTTGTCCAATCCCACCTTGGTTCAAGCGTGCAGCTTGCCAGGATTGGCCCAAATCGATTTGCTGACTTTTGAGTGTTTCTTTGGCTTTGACCAGTGCTTCAGATCCATTGATTTCGAAGGCAGGAATTGGATTTTGGAATTGACCAAAAAAAATCCAGAGGAACAAACCAATCACTCCGACTCCCAGTATCAGCCAACGGGAGCTGGTTTTTATCTCGTTGGCTTGATCTGCTAAATGGTTTGAGTCGGTTGTTGTTTCTGGTAGATTTGTTTCGGCAGTGGCTGGTGGTTTGGTAGGACTCCATGCCCGATTGAAGGCAGTCTCGGGTGCCGGATGCCAACTTCCTATACGAAACCGGGCATAAATCAAGATCCAGATCGGTATCAACGCCAGTAGGATTACCATCATTTGGTTAAACCAAATACCGGCTGTGTTGGACACAAACAGAGGCAAGGCGATCAAGACAACATCATAGACATAGTGAAGCACCACTGCTGGTAACAGACCGTAGACCAAATAAACACCGGCAAAGAGGCAAGACGGCATAATCAACTCAATCAAACGGGCATAGGCGGGTTGAGCGGGATAATTGGCGTGTGCAGCCCCAAAGACGATAGCTTGTAAAATAAAGGCGGCCACAATCCAGAGCCGGGGGTGACCGAACCGTTTTCCAAGCAAGGCAGCCCCAGCTAAGGGAACTGCACGGAATAGGCATTCCTCCCAGAAACCGGCTTGCAGGGAAACGGCAATCGACGATAGCCAAGGAAAGTAAACAGCTAAAACGTCGGGGTTGAAGAGTGCCTCCGATGGACTCCACCATCCTAACAGTCGGCTGTTGATGAAATAAAAACCGACCACAAAGGCCAGCATCAAGCCGAGGAGCAAATAACCACCTATCGTTTGTCCAACCACGGCGGTAGACGATGCCACTTCTGGCGACCAAATCTGCCATAGCTGAAGATGGCGGGGAAACGCCTTTCTGGACAGGCTTTCCGCTCCTATAAAAGACAGTGTCATCAAGACAGTGAAGATGATAAAAGTACCAACGGTTCCGATTAGTTGCTGAAGAATATGGTCTGATGCCGGTAGCGCCGTATCATAGTCCATCCAGCTCAAAGGCAGTTGGTTCAATTGTGCCAATGCCTGTAAAGCAGCAACAAAAATTCCCAGATAAAGAGCTGGTTTCCAAATTATCCAGCCTTGCCGAAGCAGGAAAAAAGAACCAATCACGCAACCACCGAGGATATAGATCAAAACCATGACCATACTGGCAACGAAGGCAATAGTGTCGTTGGCGGAACGCATCTCCTTATACCGGAGATCGAATTCTTCTGGAATCTTAACCCCGTGATTGAGCGTGGTTAAACGATCTCCTCCGATAACCAGCGTCAGCCGATAGTGCCCTTGATTAATTTCTTGATTGATTTTTGGATTTGGACGTTCATAGATAAAGGTATGATCAACACGGCCCCCGGGACGAGTCTCTTTCGAGCTCTCTATTTGCTGGTAGGCGTTTAAATCTGTGCCCCATTTATCAGTAGCAACGGTTTCGGCCATGGCGCGGGCGGCCTCAACTGTCAGAACCGCTCCGGGTTCATCTTCAGGTAACTGTTCAGTGAAGCCGTAGAATTCACCGGCGGGCGTAAATCTCAGACGAACTTCATGTTTTTCGCCCTCTTGAAAATGTCGTACCACCCAGGTGTAAGGCGAATAGAAATCTCCTTTTAGCATCTGACGAAAGGCATCGTTTCCGCCAGCTTCCAACTCAACATAGTGTTGTGTTGTACTGTCCAGCTGAAAAGAAGCAGCCTGTTGGAATTGGGGTGTTCCCCATCCATTTTCCTGAGCCAGTTGGCGGGCGTTATCCATCGCTTGTTGGCGGTTCATCCTCAGGTCTAGGCTAACCAACGGAAAGGCTTGACCGAAATAACGAACTGCAAACAGAATGCCGCTAATCGATAGCAGCAGCAAAATCAACCAGAAAATCGGTTTTCGTGTCAAAATCTTTCTCCTCACGAGTTGAATGCGTTTGGCAGCCTGAAACAATTTCGCTTATTAACCAGGAAATCCGTCATCGAAATAGTAAGTGATTGGTCGTGTGCATGTGTATTTGATTAGAAACTGTTGCCTAAATTGATGTAATTTTGATATCTGAATGAGAACTGATAATCAGATGTAGGCTTCTGCCGAACTCATGATATACTATTTGTCCAATCAGGTCAATTTACACAATTATAGGTGGCAGTTGGAGGTAGAAATGTCCAAATACAGGGCAGCACTAATTGGTTGTGGCGGCAAGGGGAAAGATCACGCCAACACCTTATCCAAGCATCATCTAGTCGACCTGGTTGCGGCATGTGATTTACGGTCGTCAGTATTTAGAAGATTTTCAGCATAATTACCAGATACCGGCGATATATACTGATTATCACCGCATGTTGCGGTATGAGGATTTGGATCTAGTTGTTATTTCTACTCAAGCACCACAACATCATCCGATTACTTTAGCTGCCGCACAGCATGGTATCCACATTTTCTGTGAAAAGCCAATGGCACTCAGCCTGCAAGAGGCTGATGAAATGGTTGAAGCATGTGAAGAAGCCGGCATTCGTTTCTCGATTAATCATCAGAAACGGGCTAGCAACTACAACAATTATGTTAAACAATTACTTAGTAGTAAAGAGATTGGGAAGCTTGTTTTGATTCACGCCTATGACAAAGGCGGAAGAACTGCCGGGAATACCATGATGGAGATGGGAACGCACCTATTCGATTGGGTGCGATGCTTTGCTGGTGATGTGAATTGGGCTTCGGCTCATCTGAATACTGGAATGGATGAAGCCGTAGTTGAGGACATCAAACACAGTCAAGAAGTTAACGCCTGGGATCGTGATGCGGGACTTGTGGTTGGAGAGAGCATTTTGCTCCTTTGGTTTTATAAATGGATTGCATGCGGACTGCCATTTTTTGGCTCAGCCACAGGCTAATGATAAAGCCTATCGCCTGGAACTCATCTGTACCCAAGGCCGGATTGTATTATGCAGAAGTGTTGCCACGGTGATGTTTATACATCGAGGTGAATTTATGACGCCGGTGGAGAACCACCAGTGGGAACGCGTTCAACTTTCAGAAGAAGATAGAATTGCTGGACAGCATCTATCAACAACTGAAATTAACCAAGTGCTTCAAGCACGCATAATTAATTCCTTGCTGGAACCCAAAGATCCCGATTTGCCGCCAATTTCTTCTGGTCGGGACGGGCGGGCATCTTTGGAGATGATCCATGGGGCCTGGGAATCCCATCGGCTTGGTCAGCGTGCGCCATTTCCGTTGAAAGATAGATCTCATCCTTTACTGCGCTGGCAGTCGTCAGTTTCGTAAATGATCAGTGAACCGAGGTTCATCCAATCCTTGTAACGGTATTGAAAATCGTATTCGGAAAGTTGTTCTATTACCAACTGTTTCATCTTGGTGCTGTTTCCAGTGATGATTTCTAATGGTGGGTCGTGGCAAAGAATAAAGTCTTCAACTATGTTGTGTATCTTGTCGTGTCTGACACCGTGTAAATCCAATTTTACCATTCTTAATTTGTTCCTGTTTCTTAGATCGAGTCTTCAAGGGTTAGGGGATTCATCCAGAAAATCTCTCCATTTGCTGTTGAACCAGAACCTCCTACCGGTTCTATCAACTATACTTTCGCCTTTTCCATAGAATTCAAGCCACTCTTGCAGAGACCGAGTTTCCTTCAAATATTCTTCATTTTTTTTTAGGCTGGAAAAAGGGGTTTGCCATTGATGGAGTGATCCACCCGAACACAAGTAAGATTGATGCATAATTTCAGAAGTATGAGACAGGAACTCATCATTGATAATTTCACGTGCAGACAAAAACGGGTTGCAATCAAACTTCCCGCAAATTTCTGTCCTTAAATAATTTCCAACCCCATTAAAATAGTTTTGATTCATCAATATTTCTGAGATAGGTTTTGATAACGTCGTTTTTTGCATATTGGTGTAGATGTTGCTTTTGAAAACCTCGAATTCATCGTATGGATCGGGACCTCGATGAGGTGCCCAATTTCGATAATCTCCTTTACCGAATCTACGGACATCTACAAAAACCAGTTCGGTTCGGTCTGAAAAAACAAATCGAACATGGCTATGTTTCGGTAAATCATCTTCATCGCATACTAATACGAATTTACCGCTCATGCCTAAGGTTATAGTGTATTGGCACTTCTGGTTTTCAAATCGGAAAATTAGTCCTAATTCTTTGCCACGTGACTTAGCAGAGATTGAATAAGGCAACGTCTGTCGTTCTAAATTCTTTAATTTGACGTATGGAGAAAACTTGATTTCTGTGACAAGTTTATCTGCGGCAACCAGGTTGATAAAATCAGCGGTCATTCGAACTTCGGCCCATTCTGGCATCTTTGATTCAGATTCCTTTCTGAGATCGCATTATTTAGGGGGTGGTGTTTTCAAAAAAAGGATTTTCTCTCCTGTTTTGATGTTCAGAGTTGATGATGCGGAACCTTGATTGACAGCAATCTCAATATTACCGGAACTGTTAACTAATGCCAGAGTTGAACCAATGTCGGACTCATTATAAAATCTGCTAAGACGATCTATTTTCATTCCGGCTACCTGAATTGTAAGGTTGGTATAGAAAGATGTTGATTTTAACGTCTCCACCAAAACATTGGTTATGGCGTTTCCAAAGTGATCGATCCAGATAATTTCACCGATTATTCTGTCTTCGGCAATTTCCGGCTGCGGGATGGAAAGCATGGTAATATTTGAGATTTCAGGCCCGAGATCCGTCAATGAAACACCGCAGGAAATATGGGCAGCCACTGGGGCAAAAATATCTCGACCGTGAAATGTATGGCTCACCTGAGGCAGGCAAAAATCAAGGTTGGTAATTTCAATGGTTCTGATCAATTCTTCCCGTTCAAAGATTTTGGTGCAAATACCATTGTCAGGACAAACAAATGTTGCCTTTGCTGTCTGGCATACTATTGATCTACGCTGACTTCCAACACCAGGATCGACGACAATAATATGGATAGATCTATCTGGGAAATATTGATATACCGCGTCAATTTGAAAGGCTGCTGCAAAGAGATCCTGGGGTGGAATGCTGTGAGTAATATCCACAATCCGAGCATGAGGGTTAATCTGAAAAATCACACCTTTCATTTCACCGACATATATGTCAGTAAGACCAAAGTCGGTTGTGAGTGTAATAATAGACGGTTGGTTCATTTTCAATCTTAACCTCTTATGTTTCTCAGATCCAGAAAATCTGATTTCCTCTATGATTGGTTAGTAGATCAAGTACTATCCAAAATCCATTGCATGTGAACTGACCTAGGATTAAACCGAGGAAAAACGGTTGTGCATTCCGGTAAAGTTTCATACCGCTGTACTTTAGGAAAATTAGTTTAATCATCCAGGCGAAAAAAACGGTAACCCAGATTTGATCCATAATCCAGATTGGCCCGATGGCAAATCCGATTGGATGAAATGGAAACCATAAAAATCGAGATCTCATAAACATTAAAAAAAGCATCACTAAGGAACCGACAGATTTAAAAATCCAACCCAGCCAATTTGTATCTGGTGGATTGATCAATAACGAGATAATATAGTTGTATGGTGCTTTAGCACCGCCGCTGAAGAACCAGGAGTTACCGTTTATTCCACCGTGCCTATATGATAGGTTTAACAGCATCCAGATTGATGATATCATGGTCGTAATCACCGCCAGCATCATTGCCCAGAACAGCGGGCGTGAATGTCGACATGTTTTGTCCATAATTTTTAATCCATTTGCAGCCGAAGCCATGACAAATGTTCGTATGTCCGCCGACCAGACATATGTCTGGGCCATAGCTGTCAGCCCTTCTACACCTAGTGACCGAGCGCCAAAGCTGGAAATCGTAAAGCTTGATCCAATGGTTGATGCAACGGCTTCAGCCATACCTGCTTCGGCAACAATTCGGGTTAATCCGATAAAAATGACGAACGTTGCCGTTAGGAAGATGATTGTCATTGCTACCGGAATTCCAGATAATGTCAGCCAACCTCCCATAATAATTAAACCAATCGATATGCCAAAGATAGCTGCGCGGTACGACAAAATCTCATTGCCATCATCGATTTCTGGTGATCCGTAAATTGCTTTCTGACAGACCTCTCCAAGATGTGTTCGTCCCGTCCAAATACTGAGCGCAACGAGGACGCCGATTGCGCCCATTCCTAAGTGGGCAAAAATAGGTGATGGAGATCCGTAAATACCAAGGTTTTCTGTTACATGAATGTTAAAGACGGTTAAGAACCCACGAACCAGCAGGCTAAACAGGCTGAAGAACCACATGCTGAACGCGACATCCAGATTAACCATGTAGAAAAAACCCAGCATTGGGAAACTGAGGCGAAATACAAGGTTTTGTTTTCGTTTAAAGATGAGAATGCTTTGTACCGTTTCGAACATTGGTACAGCTGGATTATAGAAATGTAACCCTTTTAGGCTGCTTAATCCGAACACTAGTCCAAAACCAAGCCACATCATTTTGCTCCTGAAAAACCGGTTAAGAATGAATTTGTCTGCTTTAGCCGTCATTTCAAGTGGTAGCTGTGCCAAAGGATACGTAAGTCTTTCGTGTTCTATCCATTGTCGACGAATGGCGACCATCATACAAATCATTATCAGATAGAGGGCAATAACCAGTACTGCCCATGCCAAAAGCGGTTTAATCCAGATATGCCAAGGGATCCGACTTTCCCAACTTGGTAATCCTTCGTAAAAGTACTTGATGCCTAGTCGATTGTCCGGAATCAACCAGGGTTTGAGATAGGGCTGAATCATCTCACTCCATCCATTTTCCGGTGTGGCAAAGTAAAAAGGGGCAGTTAGAATCGGTAGCAATTGAGCACTCAGCCCCATCGTTGGAATAGAGCATGAGACGATCATCATGACATAGATTGTTTTCAATTCGCTGGAGTTAAGTGTCGCTGTCGGTGCTGCCAAGAATGTCAGGTTATTGACAATGGTGAGAATAAAGAATAGAAAGACTGCAGCGGCCGCGCTGAAGTCAATTGCCATGTAAGATCCATGGATGACCATCAAGTTGTAAGTTGTACCAACACCGATAATGCACGAGTAGATTGTGCCGATGGAAATTGCACGAACTGAGTAGGGGAATTGTGTTGCTCGAGATGGTTGTTGCATGGGAAAAAATCATAGCATGTAGCAAGGCTGGTGTCAAAGTTCAACAAGACAGAATTTGCTTTTTGCTGACTGAAAGTTTAACTAAAATCTACGAGCAAATAATAGGTTGGCAGCCTTCATGATGATGAGAGTTGGATGCAGTTTGAGCCTGTTGTTGGGAAAGGTAGATCGAAATTGTCAAACTCGTTTTCAATGTCTGTCGGCTGGATCAGCTAGTCGGAGGTTTCGTGTGAGTGGAAAAATTTGCGTTTGCATTTATTGGAGTGTTTGTATAAAATATGATTGAATACGCGATTGTATGTTGGATTGAGGAAGACTAGCAATGATGAGGGTAGGATAGCATCGTATTGTCAAATCAAGAAATTTTGAAGGTACCAATTCAAAGTAACATTGAAGCACAGTTGTTGTTCGGAAATGCAGATGATTTTCTGAGAATTATCGAAGACAAACTTTCAGTTGAAGTTCTACTTAAAAGCGAAGGCCTGGAAATTAAAGGAAGGAATTTCGATGAAATACATCAAGCTGGTCGAACGTTTGAATCTCTACTACACTTAATTCGAGGAGGTCAGAGATTAGAAGAAGACGATATAAGATCGGCTATCCGTGCTTCTCGACAGGGATTAGATACTGATTTTCCAAAAGTCATTGGTGAATCAATTCCTGTGTTTTCCAAGCGTGGGGCTGTTCGTCCCCGAACACCTGGACAATGCAAATATACGGAAGCAATTAAAAACCATGATTTGGTTTTTGGAATTGGGCCAGCTGGAACGGGAAAAACTTACTTGGCCATGGCCATGGCAGTGTCGGCCTTCAAAAGTGGAGAAGTTAGTCGGATTATCCTGACTCGTCCAGCAGTAGAAGCTGGTGAGAAACTTGGGTTTTTACCCGGAGACATTGCCGACAAAATAGACCCGTATCTTCGTCCGATTTTTGACGCCCTATACGATATGATGTCGAATGAAACACTTGATCGGTATGTTGAACAGAATGTTATTGAAGTTGCACCAATAGCTTTTATGCGCGGACGGACACTTAACGATTCGTTCATTGTCTTCGATGAAGCTCAAAATTCCACAATTGAGCAGATGAAAATGTTTCTCACACGACTTGGATTAAGTTCAAAGGCAGTTGTAACGGGCGATATCACGCAAACCGATTTACCGTCTAGTCGTGTTTCGGGGCTTGTCGATGCGCAAAATGTGCTTAAAGATGTTGAAGGAATTGAGTTTGTTTACTTTTCCAAGGAAGATGTCGTTCGTCACGAACTGGTTCAGCGTATTATAGGAGCTTACGACTCGCATGACACAACAGATTTACATCAGGAACGAATCGCTAGAACACGTTGTGAATGAATCAGCTGTACGATTTGCTGCCGAAGCCACTTTGGTTGACCAAAATGTTCAGGATTGTGAAGTTAGCGTTATGCTGACAGATGATTCACAGATTCAAGAGCTCAATTTTAACTATCGCCAAATTGGTAAGCCAACTGACGTTTTGGCTTTTGCCATGCGCGAAGGGGTTGACGGAGAACTCCACTCAGAATTGCTTGGTGATGTGGTTATTTCCATAGGCACGGCTAAACGTCAAGCGTATGAAAACGATTACACGCTTGATGTGGAATTAGCTCGGTTAACAGTTCATGGTGTACTTCATCTTCTTGGGTATGATCATCAAACTCAGGATGAAGAAGAGATTATGTTTGAGGTACAAGAAAGAATTTTATGCATGATACCAATTTAATCATGCTGTTAACAATGGTAGATAGGTTTAGGAACAATGATTTAACTCAGTATGAAGGAGTGTGACTCCCAACTTGGACGATCCAAGTAGTATCCTGCAAATTTCTCAGGTTGTATCACTAGTCCTTTTATCAATTATTGCTTTCTTTTCCTCCGTAGTTGATACAACTTTGAAGCGCTTGACGAAAAATGATATATTAGAAGTTGCCGAGGCTGGTGGAAGAGCGTACCATTCTCTACGCTCTCTTCTGCAAAAACCGAGGCAGTATATTGCAACAATAGCCATTTTGAAATGTGTGTCTATTCTGGGTATTGTTTTTGTTTTCATGTTGTTGGTTGGTTTTGATTCCTGGAAAACTTGTGCCATCAGTTTGATAGCTAGCGGTTTGGTGATCATTCTGTTTACGGAATTAATTCCAAGGAACTACGCTCTCGGCAGTGTAAGCAAATCAATTCCCCAGATTCTCCTGATCCTCCGTGTTATTTATGTCATTTTCTTTCCCCTTACCGTTATTTTGTCAGTCCTTGCATATTTCGGCACGCGTGCCATTGGTGGTATTGTTGATAGCGATCATCAGTTTGTCTCATCGGAAGTATTACAGGCGATTGAAAATGTAGGCGACAGTAGTGAAATCCTTGAACCGGATGAGCGAGAGATGATCTCTCGTATCCTTGATCTTCCTGACAAAGTAACCCGAGAAATCATGATTGCGCGAACCGATATGGTATGTTTGGATGTGTCTTCAGAACAGGAAGAGATTCTACAGATAGCAATTGAGTCGCGGCATTCAAGAATCCCTGTTTATGAGGAAAACGTTGATCATGTCATAGGTGTCTTGCCCGTCAAAGGGATCTTGGATTATCTGGCTGAAGATCAGCCTGTTGACATTAAATCGCTCATTGCCAACCATCCGCCATTCTTTGCCCCAGAAACCAAAAAGATTTGGGATCTGTTTCAAGACTTGCAAGCTAATAAGCAACACATTGCAATTGTGGTGGATGAATATGGAGGAACTGCTGGAATGGTTACTCTGGAAGACATCATCGAAGAAGTTGTTGGCGAGATTCAGGATGAGTACGATCTGGACGAGCAGATGGAATGCACTCAGGTTGGTGATCACCTTTTTTCTGTCGACGCACGTATGGGGGTTGATGACTTTAATACCCAGTTCGGTATTGAGATTGAGGTTGAAAATGTGGATACGGTTGGGGGATTCATTGTAAATCACTTGGGCGAGGTGCCTGTCATCGGAACGGATTTTTCCTCGCACAATTTGACGTTTACGATCCTTGAAGCAGACAATCGGAGGATTCATCGGATTCAAGTTGAATCTAGCCGTTTGGATAACTCAGAATCTGTTTGATTCTATCATAAAAACTGGTCTCATATTGCCTGAGATCCCTCACATCTCAATTGCACCAATTCGGCAAACCTGTTTAAACGAGCAATGCCGGCAGAAATCTTTTTTCTCATGGCGTGTTACTGGGAATTTTCCGCTCGCTATTTCCTGTACATAGTCAGTGACATAATTGGTCGATATGCTGACGAGATCATCAAGGTTATGGATGTCTCGGTATTGGCGGTTAGGGATGAGTTGGTCTGTTACTCTTGGCAAATCGAAGGCAATATCCCGAAATTCCTGATCTCCGCATCCAAGTTGTGCCTTCCCGTCTTCGTCTAGAATGTAGTAAACACCTGCTACGCCTTTGTAGCTGTCAAATCCTTTTTGTTCCAGTAGCACTTTGGTGACAGCAAGATAAATGGGGAGTTGCAGGCTGCGGCCTTCAACAATATCTGTAATTCGGGGGATTTGTTTGCCTGTTTTATAATCACCAATAACAAAGATATCTTCTCCTAGTTCAATGCGGTCTATTTTTCCAAATAGATTGACATCACCGATTTGAATGGATTCTGGACTCACCAGTTCACGATCCGCGAAATCTTGACCTCTTCCAATCTGACCGAAGGCAGCTTCAAAAAACTTCGGTTTGACCTCTAAACAGCGATTCCGTTCCTGTGTTAAGAATCTTGGTAAAATTCCTTCTCGAATTTCGTCTCCCAAAATTCTTTCTTTTTCAATTTCCCAGAACAAACCAGAATACGGTAATTTATTTAAATGATTTTGTGCAATGGTTAGTAGATCCTCTAATTCTGCAGCAAATTCCTGGTCATCACAATTTGAAATTTGATGTCGACCTCGACGTTGATCAAAGTACTCGTAAAGAATACGATGAAGTAAATCTCCCTTTTCAAGACTGGGAAACTGTTCTTCCTCGTCTTCAGGTTGGCGTAATTTAAGCACATTGGTGGCAAAATACTGAAATGGGCATTTACCGTACATTTCCAATTGTGTAATTGAATATAATTTATGTTTACTTTGCGCTAATTCTAACTGATCCTCAGGTTCCAATAACTCAGGAATAATTGAACCTTCGTATTCCAACTTTGTGTGAGTTTGACTGCGACTCATCTCAACACTGACATGATGTATTATCCGTTTGATTTCTTCGGAGGGAATTGGAAAGGAATCTGTAGCAATTTCGCGGCCGCTGTAGATTTTTTGTCCGATATACTTAACCAGTTGCTCTTTGCTGTAAATAATATCGCTTTCAAAATCTCCCGAAATGTTAATTTCTGCTATACGTAGCAATTCATCTACAAAGGAAGATCGAACAAGTTCCAGTTGGCCATCGTGTTGTGGAGATGTCAGGTACAGATGATGACGAAATATCTTTAGCGTCTGATAAAATAGGAATCGGTCCTCTCGCAGATGGTCATATTCGGTGCCAGCATGTTGTGGCGGTAAAAATGGATTGGGACGAAACGTTTCAGGAAATTCTCCATCTACCAAACCTCCTAAAAATACAACTTCAAAATCAAGCATTTTGGTTTGAACAATTGGTAAAATTTGTACGCCACCTTTGCCTGTATTCTTCAGTGAACACGTAGATTGAGATACCATTAACCGGAGTGAGTTAATATAGTGGTCGAGGGAATACCGACAGTCTGAACTATCAACGTCAACGAAAAATTCAGTTAGTTCATCTATCAGGTGTAGTAAATGCTGGTACGCAGCTGTTTCCTGCTCAAGGATTGGGTTCTGATTTTGATCTAAGGTGTTCTGAATCAGATTTTGAGCGATATTATTCTCTTGTATAAGAGTGTTAAGGAGTGTCCGAAATTCTTCAGGCGTGATGGACTCAACTTCCTGACTCTCAAGCAAACTGATGATATTAACGACAATAGGTGAATTTGCAAGTTCTGCTGCAAATTCAAGGGTAAAAGGAATCCCGTAGATTGGAAATATTTCACGAATAAGGGGAGCATAGATCGGTAGTTGGTAGAATGTAATGCATACTTGATCAAGTTGCAGACCTGGCTGAGCTAACCTCATGTGCTTAATTTTTTTTGCCATAAGTTCTACTTCGCTAATTCGATCCTTGGTTGGAATGAATGTGATTTGATGAGTCAAATTGCGTTTGGCCACTTTACAGTTGTTAAACAGGTAACATGAAAATTGGGTCTTCTGATCTGGGGTTGGACATAATTTTTCATCGAACCCAGCGGCGAGAAGTTGCTTATAGCACTTTTTTACGTGACCAAAGAGTTCTTTGTTCTCAAGAAAAATGTCTAACAGGATTGCAATTGATATTCCCGGCAGATTACTAAGACTGATTAATGTTTCAAGATAAATGGGTGAAAATGTCTCGAATCCCATCACCACAACTAGGTCGATGCCTTGGAAATATGGTTTCAATTGCTTGTTCACAGATTCACTGTTTACTTGGGAGAAAGTATCTGAAACAGCAGCATGTATGCTTGGTTGATCTATGTACGTTTCTCCCAATTGGTCTTGGTACGCTTTGTATACAGTTGTAATACTATTTAAACCATTTCCCGTTTTGTCGCTAGTTCTCAGGGTTTCCGGCAAAACCGCGTTTGCTTTGAGCTTTGCAATTGCTTTAGACAGGTGTGCAATGGTACCAGTTGGTGGTATTATACCAAGCGAATCCCATCTTGATTGAAAGGGTGTAATTGGGTTTTGTTGAAGGATGTGAAAGAAGAAAAGACTTTGCAACTCGGGTGAAATTAACTTTCGTTTGCTGTTCAAAGATTGGTAAACGCGTCGAGTGAAATTTTCGAGAGAGTTAATCCGGTAATTTGTTGCTGCGTTGTTTGGCGCGTAACTCAGGAGATAATGATGCAACTTCTGCACTGCTTCTTGGGAGGGAACAATTAGTTGGCATATATTTGCGTTTCTCTGCCTGACGCGTTGCCGGATCTCGTCCTCAATTGGTGTAGGCACGTTACCTTTAACTAGAATAATATTACTCTTAATCATTGATTTAAGTAGCGAATATTGCTTCGCGAAATTGTCCGAGTGACCTGCCGTTGTATGAGATGTCAACCGGAATTACAATTCGTTTGTTCTTTTGGATATCTTGCGGGATGTCTATGAGAAAGCATATTTCTCTGGTTGTATGGGGTTGGATTTTCACCGACTGATCGGCGACAACTGTTCGCCACGATTTGGGCAAAGAGGGTCGACAGGTTGCTATTCGTGGTTCGTTTGAATGGTTGGTAAATTTTACCTCGAGATTCACTCGTTCGCCGGATGAAACTTGTTGTTCATAAGGGTAACAGGATACCCAGTGTTCATCCATGCCGTAGTTGGGATGATCCCAAGGAAATAGTTGCTGGTATAGTATTTCTCTTTCAGAGAGGTTAGACAACATCAACTCTATTTGCTGATCGGTAAAATCAAAAGCACAATTAACGTGGCAATTAAAAATATGTGAGGGTTTCAATTCGGCCATAAGACGAAGACATCGGTCATAGCCAGTGTCATTTCCAAGCCAATTTCGGTTTCCAGAGCAGTAGTCATCAATCCCTGACATAGTAAATGAATCACCGGAGAAAAATAACTTGACGCCCTGTCCTTCCACAAGCAGACCGCCGTGATAATAGGTTTGTCCTGGAAAATGGAAAGCTGTCATCTTAAATTCGTTCCACTCCCATGATTCCCTATCTTCAGTTCGATGATCGACATTAACAACAACTGGTGAGATGCAGGGAATCCGGTAAGCTTCTGGACTTTCGATAACCTGAGCAACTATTGAGTCTGTTCGGGTTTTACAGGGGAATCTATTCTGGAAATCTGGAATTGCATCGACATGATCGTCGTGGTAATGTGTCACCCAAAGTTCGGTGATTTCCGAAATTTCACCTAGGTCCTGCAGTTTCTCGATCTCTTGGATTACTTGCACGTTACCGCAATCCATCACAAACGCTTGACGATTTTCCGAAATAATGATCCACGTGGTACCGAAGTGTCTCAGAAAAGAGGGTACCTCCTTTCCTGAACGAATCGGCATGTGGTCATTTCTGTCCTCGTAATATGGGAAGAAGTCAGGCGCATAGTGACGTAGCGCAGAAATAGCAAGATACTGATCATAACAGAGATCAATGCGTTTCATTAAAGTATCGATTGCCGGTAATGGGTTAGAAATGATATTTCCATGTGTTGGTATCAACAAACTTGGATTTCTGTCTTTAAGCAGACCCAAACTAGTGGCAAGACGTTTCCGGTCACCAAGAAAACCGTGATAATCAGTACCCCAATCTCCCTTTTGTAGAGAATATAAATCCCAGATCTGACCTGTATCGTAAATTAAATCTCCTGAGAAAATGACGCGATTGCCATCAACTTCGATTAGGTAAGATACGCTTGCGTCCGTATGTCCTGGAGTTTCTATCACGGTAATCTTTGCATCCCCAAAAGTTATATGATTCCCATTTGTGTATGTCTTAGCTATCTTAATTGATTTAGCCAGCATTAAGTTATGTGGATGATAATTGTAAAGATGCCAGCGATGCTTAGGATCTGACCAGAAACTCTCAACATTTTCAAAGTATTGGCGTTCCGATTCCGGTACGCTGATTTCGGTTTCTGCATCAGCGACATCAGTAATGCCCGCCACGTTATCGCGATGATGATGTGTGAACAATGCTGTTCCAATCCTGGTTATGTCCAGCTCATTGAGTGTTGTTCGGACGCTTTTGTCGCCACAATCGATAAGCATTGCTAGGTTGCCATTACGTATAATTCCGACATTCACACAACCATGATGTACGAACAAATGATCGCTGATTTGGGTGAAGTGGGCAGACATAATTTACCTTTCTTTTGAAGAGTAGTGGCATCATCAAATTATACTCGATTCGCCAAGAACATTTCACCGATTGTTAGGGCGAAAAGAGTGAGCATCGCATACCACCATAGACTCTGATTCTTCTCGGTGTTTTCTTGGTATGTGATGATCATTTCCTTTGATATTTCTGTTGGTTGCTGGTTGGGATTGGTGAGCATTGACGTTAACTCCTCAGCGTTCTTTGATGTCAGGTTGGACTCCCGTGAGTCAGGATTGACGCAGAATTTACGATTTTCTGCGCCTGAAGCATGTACTGAGTAGATACCGGTTAATTCTGTATCGCTATATAGAGCGGAACCAAGCTCATTGATTTTTAGCCGGGTTTCATGCCCTTGCGGATTAAAGATAGCTACTTCCGTGTTTGCTGGCAGGTTGTAATTGTTGAGTTCTACAACGTCACCAACTAGATAGTTTGTAGCTTGAGTTGATTGATTTAGTGCGAGATACTTGATTGCTTCGTGCAGGAATGGTAGGTAAACGGCGTGGATTGGCATATCAGTCCACTCGCGATCAATCGATGATGTAAAACAGAGGATGCGTCCCTGACCGTATTCCTTTTCAATGAGTGTTGGATTTTGATCATCAAAACGTGCTAGGATTCTTGCATCATCATTCGGAATAGCCTGAATATAACGGTAAAATCGGCTGGTGCTGAAATCGCCATGGTTCGGGTTTTTAAAAGGTTGGAATATTGGATGGTTGTAGTCGAGATTAGCAATAATACGGTACTGATCGCGGTCCGCTGCGTCGCCAACGAAAGCAACCAAATGGCAAGGCAGAAGTGAATCCCTGTCTGTTCCAAGCATCAGCGTGTAATTATCCAAGTCCAGTTGATCTCCGCCTGTGATGAAAAGTGACCCGCCAGATTTGACAAAAGATTTCAAGTCCTTTGCCATTTTCTCTGTTAGGTTTCCAACGTTTGCGAGAATGATGAGATCTGCATCTTTCATCTGATCGGGAGAAAGAAAGTGGCTTACACTTTTGAAACGTATAGGAACTATCTTTTGAAGCGCTTGGGTTGCCTTCTGCAAATAAAAGATTTCGTTATTGCGTGAATCGCGGTTAGGCTCACCGTTTAGACAATAAACTTCAATTGTTTGACGGCCTTCAAATTGAAAATAGCGTCGATTATCGATCATGATGGGGTCATCTGGCAGTTCAGCGTACCCATATTGTTTAGTATGATCTGTGAGGGGAACTTGGAACCATACATCTGTGATATCGTGAGTCGCCACGTCAATAAGCTTGGTTTCTATTAGTTTCTGGTTGATAAAGAGGTTTAGCGGTACCTTCTCAAAATCACGATTACCGAAATTGGCAACGCGAACAATAACTTCAAGCCGACGTTGATCCATTAACACAATTGATGGAACTTTAATGTCTGAAATTGCCAGGTTATGGGTATCTTCAGGATGTAAATCTTTAAACCTAATAGTAACATTTGGACTTAATTGATCTGTTTCAATAAAACGTTCCCAACCCAGTGTTTGCAGATCGCTGATCAGCACAATTTCTTTTTGCCCGATTTTTACTTCTTGAAGCAATTCATCAGCAGATTGAATCGCATTCAAGAAATCGGTGGTATGATTGGTTAAACTGACGGAATCAATTGCTGTTCGCAGCAAATCATGCTCTGTATCCAGAGGTTTAGCTGTTTGGGTGGCGTTGGATACTTTTATTAAAGTCGCTCTGTCGCTTGGTCTGAGTTGATCAACAACGGCTATAGCTAATTGTTTACCCCGGTCAAGTGAATTACGATAGCTCATGCTGAATGAATTATCAAGAATCAAAACAACGTGGCGATGTCCACCTGCGTTTCCCGTTACAGCCAGTTGGTTAGCAAAAAATGGTCTTGCAAACGCAAATCCAAGCAGGCCTAGGATAAGCATTCGTATAATTAAAAGTATCAATTTCTTTAGCTTGTGCTTTTGGATGTTAGCTTGACTTGACATTCTGATGAAACGAATGGTGCTGAACACAAGTCGTTGCGCCCGCTCTCGGTTGAGTAAGTGAATGATGAGCGGTACCGTTGCACTCAGAACACCGGCAAAGATAAAAAACGGAGTCAGGAACTGCATTACATCAAACCTTCTCGCTTAGCTAAATAGGATGTCAGAGCGAAATCAAGTGGAGTTGAAGTGTCAATCGTGTTATAATCGATATTGGATTTTCCAGTGGCTGATTTATAATGATTGATAAAATCTTGTAGAGACTGCTGGTAGTTTTCACGAATAGCAGATGGTGTTGTCACTATTTCCTCATCGGTTTCTGAATCAATAAAACGGGAGACTTGATTGAATTCAAACTCTAATTCCTGATGATCTAAAACGTGAAATAGAATGACTTCGTGTCCATCATAGCGGAAATGTTCCAACGCCTTGAGAACCTGATCCGGGTTCTCATCATACAGATCCGATATTAGAATGACCAAGCCACGTTTTGTCAGCCGTTCTGCAATACGGTGAAGTGGTTGTGATAGCCGAGTCAGCTTATTTGTTTTTATTTTTTCAAGCATCAGCAGAATTGAGTGGAGGTGTGCCGGTGTGTTGCGGGCAGGTAGATACCCCTGGATTGTCTCATCAAAATGAGTAAAGCCGACGGCATCTCGCTGTTTAATCATGAAGTACGATAGTGAGGCAATTAAAAAGGACGCATATTCTAGCTTGGTTAGATCACCTGATCCATATGTCATTGACTCGCTGGTATCGAGCAGAATATGACAGTTCAGATTTGTCTCTTCTTCGAACTGTTTGATGTAGTATCGGTCTGTGCGACCGTAGATCTTCCAGTCGATGTGTTTAGGATCGTCGCCGGGTATATATTGCCGATATTGAGAAAATTCGACGCTGAATCCGTGATAGGGACTTTTGTGGAGGCCTGAGATAAAACCTTCAACCACAAATTTTGCCACCAATTCTAAGCTGCCGATATTTGCCAAAATCGATGGATTTAAGAATCGTTGTCCTTCTTGATTGTTCATAAATTTGTTTTGTATTTTGTAAAATGTAATGAAGTTCCGAAATAAGCAGATCTATGTGTTTTTGTTATTATGGGTGCTGATGATACTGAGTATCACTAGTTGTGGTAAACCAATTCAGCAGAAAAAAATAAATGTTGGTCAGTCAAACTATTTTCAGCCTGAGTTGATCCGAACCATCGCCATCATGCCACTAATGTATGACGGGACTGATCAGAATATCGCTGATAGAATAATGCATGAACTGGCTGTCCAGATTCTGCAACTTGATCGATTTACAATGATTGATCCCTACAAGGTTTCTGCGCTGGTTGAAGCCGAAGAATTAGAAGGATCCGATCTCAGCGATTCTCTTGTCAAAAGTATCAGAAGCAATTTAAAAGCCGACGTAATTTTGCTGGGAAAAATCACCCATTTTGTTGATGGAAAAAGGAGATATCTTATACTCAAACAGAAACCAAAAATTGGGATAAACTTGCGGATGGTTTCGATAAAAGAGACTGTTCCAACTACTATATGGACGCTTAATGATATCTTTGACAGCAATGAGGAAGGAGTTCAGAATTTGGTTGATGAATCAAACCGCCATAAAATCCAGAACGATACCAGCTTCCTTATTAAAATTGTTTGTAACGAAATTGTGAAAACGCTAGATTTTTGATGACAACTCTATTTTGGGCATATTATACCAAGTTTAGGGCACAAATTGATGGAAATCAATAATACCTTAAAGCTTGAGCAACTTAAACCTAAATTGGATTGTCTATTTCAACTTTCTGGTCGGAAAATCCTTGCTATAGAAAAAACTTGGGATTCAAACCAAGGAACACCTGTCTTTACAGCCGAAGGCAAATACGCAACACGCGGTTGGACTGAATGGACGCAAGGGTTTCAATTTGGATCAGCACTTTTGCAATTTGACGCCACCAGTAATAGTCAATTCCTTGATATTGCTAGAGAGAATATCATTGAAAAAATGGCTACCCATGTCTCGCATATTGGTGTGCACGATCACGGTTTCAACAATATCTCAACCTACGGTAACCTGAGAAGATTGATTCTTGAGCAGTTGGTTGAACATAATGACTGGGAAATACATTTTTGCGAAATGGCATTAAAAACATCTGCGGCTGTGCAAGCAAGCCGTTGGACCAATATAAATGATGGAAAAGGCTATATTTATTCTTTCAATGGACCACATTCGCTCTTTTCCGATACAATACGATCATTACGTGTACTGGGCGTTGGTTATCAACTCGGTCATGTGCTTATGGGGGAAGGCGACCGTGAAATTTCACTGTTAGAGCGTCTTATCCATCATTCGGAAACTAACGCAAGATACAATGTGTATTATGGTGAAGAGCGCGATCGCTATGATGTCCGAGGCCGTGTTGTACATGAGTCTGTTTTCAATATCAACGATGGCAACTATCGGTGTCCTTCCACACAACAAGGGTATTCACCATTCACCACTTGGACACGGGGTTTAGCATGGGTGATTACTGGTTGTGCGGAACAACTTGAATTTTTCGACGCGTTGAGCGATAAGGATCTTCAGTCGTTTGGTGGTAGGTCGAAAGTTGTATCGCACATGATTCGAGCGGCGAAGGCAACAGCAGATTTTTATATTAAAAATACTCCAATTGATGGTATACCGTATTGGGATACCGGTGCCCCTGGCTTGTTGCAACTTGGTGATTATCTAAACCGACCGTCCGATCCGTTTAACGACTATGAACCAATCGATAGTTCTGCAGCTGTTATCACTGGACAGGGACTGGTGAGACTGGGAAGATACTTGCAGGATCATAATGAGACAGAGCTCGGTATTGCATACTATCAAGCTGGGCTCACGATTGCTGATGCATTGCTTGATTCGCCTTACCTTTCTGAATCTGAAAATCACCAAGGATTGTTGTTACATTCGGTTTATCATCATCCTAATGGGTGGGATTATTGTCCTGAAGGCTACAAGATTCCATGTGGCGAATCCTCAATGTGGGGAGATTATCATCTGCGCGAGTTTGCTCTTTTATTGATGAGATTATCAGAAAATAAACCTTATTTGACGTTTTTCTCAAACGGAGACTAATTAGAACTGATGCAACAGGTGTTGCCGATTGCTGGTGTAGAGTTGCTAAGCCGTGAAAAACTTGATGCCTGCACCCACTGTGGGCTTTGCTTGCCGACTTGTCCAACGTACAGTGAACTTGGTCTAGAAACGGATTCACCACGAGGACGAATCTATCTCACCAATGCCGTGATTGAGGAAGAAAGCTCTGTCCCGATTGGCAAGGAATTCGCAAAATATATTTACCGTTGCTTAGATTGCCGTGCCTGTGAAACAGCCTGTCCGTCTGGCGTTCATTTTGGTGAGATTATTGAAGCCGCACGGGCTATATACGAGATGAATACAGATCGTCCTTGGTACCAGCAAATTTTACGAGATCTTGTATTCAGAAAACTTTTGCCCAGCAAGGAGAATCTGAACCTTCTTTTCACCTTGATGTGGCTATACCAGAAAACTGGCGTTCGAACGATCGTTCAAAAAACTGGGATTCTTCAATTGATGGGTAGGTTGGGTGAGATGGAATCGATGCTTCCTAGTCTACCTAACCCGCTACTGAAGTCAGAAATTCGGGAATTTATGCCGGCGAAAGGGAAAACTAAACATCGGGTTGGCTTCATTCCCGGTTGCATTATGAATCAGATTTTTGTTGATACAAATTTGGCAACAGTTCGTGTGCTGAATGAAAACGGTTGTGATGTTTTCATTCCGTCTCGACAAACATGCTGTGGTGCGCTCCACGTTCATAATGGCGAATACGAAACCGCGATTGAACTTGCCAAGCAGAATATTCAGGCTTTTGATCTAGAGGAACTTGATGCGATCGTAATTAATTCGGCTGGATGTGGTGCAACCTTAAAGGAATATGACGTTTTGATGCAGCACCAATCTTCCGACTACCGTAAAAAAGCCGATCTGTTTTGTACAAAGATGGTAGATATCAGCAAATTTCTCGGATCTATCGATTTTGTCCCTCCACAGGGCGATATAAATCGCCGCGTGACATATGATGAACCGTGCCATTTGGTTCATGGGCAACAAGTTAGAAACGAACCCAGGTTTTTGCTTCGATCCATTCCGGGATTGGAGTTGATTGAATTAGAGGAATCGGAATGGTGTTGCGGTAGCGCAGGTATCTATAATATCACCCAACCGGAGATGTCAAAGCAGATTCTTGAGCGGAAGATGAAATACATTACTGATACAGATGCCGAAATTATCGCTACTGGAAACCCTGGCTGCATTATGCAAATCCAAGCAGGGGTAAGAAAGCATAAATTACCAATGGTTGTTATGCATCCAATTGATCTGTTAGATTGCTCTTACCGCAATATTGATCCATTTGTTAATTAGTGTGGAATATGAAATCTACAAAAAAACTCTCGCCTAGGAACAAACTTTTTTTTTAAGTTTTGTCCATGGTGTCGTCGATACCTATGGGACAATACTTCCTCATCTTCTTCCTCAACTACTGGCTGGCTTTTCTATAGAAGCTGTGCTTTACAATACCATTGCCGGCCGTTTAATTGCCATTTCGACTGTATTTAATTCTTTGAGTCAGTTGGCATTTGGATGGATATCCGATCGCGTCAGATCAGTTCATTTTTTAACATTGGGTATTTTGTTGCCGGCAGTTTGTATCAGCTTGCTCGGTTTCGCACCTTCTATTTCAGTTGTGGTGTTGTTGTTATCAATTTCAGGTATAGGAATTGCTTCGTTCCACCCACAGGCAACTGCACAGGCGGCTAACTTTACTGGACAGGGGAGAAGCGCTAACGTATCAATCTTTATTACAGGTGGAAATGTAGGGCAGGCGGTTGGACCGTTTCTGATTATTATAATATTGAGCTATTATAATAATTTAACGTATCTACCTGTTTGTGTGATTCCAGGTATAATTAGCGCATTATTTACCAATCAATTCCTGAAACCAAAGCCGATTGAAGTCGCCAATAGGACTGAATCAAGCGATACTAGATCAAGCCTGAACAGTGATTATCATTCAAAAATTGCTCCTTTAATTGGTCTGTATATGGTGGCAATGCTTAGGACAGTTACAACAATTGGTCTAATCAGCTATTTGTCGCTGCAACTTGATTCTCTAGGATATAAAAATATTGCAAGATCAGGAATTTTGGCATCTTTTACCTTTGCAGGTTCGATGGGGATCTTATTCGGTGGCCGGGTTTCTGATCGAATAAGCGGGGTCATCATACTTTGTGTTTCTCTGGTTACGGCTGCGCCTATCTTGTACATTTCCATTTCACTCAGCAATAATAATAGACTACTTTTCATAATGTTTCTCTTATTTGGAAACTTCATCTTGTCAAGCTCTGTTCCGGCAAATATTGTTATGGGACAACAGCTTTTACCTAATAACCAAAATCTTGCGACCAGTTTTATGATGGGAGCAGCCTGGGGGGTTGCTGGTTTGCTAAATTATCCTATTGGCATGTTGGCCGATCAATTTGGGCGGGTAAGTATCTTAAAAGCTCTTACTCTCCTGCCAGTCTTTACCGCATTTTTTTCGCTTCTGATTCGTAAAAAATGAAAAACGGTATTTTTATCACTGGTACTGATACAGGGGTTGGCAAGACAATTACAGCTGCTGGAATTGCATACGCGCTCAAGGCGAGGAACGTCGATGTTGGAGTGATGAAACCGATTGCAAGTGGTAGCCGTAGTGATGCCCAGTTACTCAAACGTACTGCTCACGTAGATGATCCGATTGATTTAATTAACCCGGTTTATTTTGATTTGCCACTAGCCCCTTCTGTGGCATCAAAAATCGAGAGTAGAGAACTTGATCTTCAAAGAGTTTATGCTGCTTTCGAGCATCTGTCTCAACAGCATGAATTTTTGGTTGTTGAAGGTATTGGTGGAATTGCTGTGCCGATTGGGAAAGATAAATCGGTTGTAGATCTCGCAAAACGTATAGATTTTCCTGTTCTTATCGTTGGGCGATCAAATTTGGGAACAATTAATCACACTGTTTTAACGGTTACCTTTGCAAAATCTTTTGGTCTTGAAGTATGCGGAATCGTACTGAACACTGGTCAAGATGTACCGGAAGATATTTCAGTGGCAACAAATCCAATAGAAATTGAGCGATTAACAAAACTGCCGATCTTAGGAGAGATCCCATTCAATCAGCATATATCTGGAAAAGACATGCCTATAGATCTAGTAGGGAATTTTGCATCTAGCTACATTGACATCTCGAAAATTTATCCTTTGTAAATATCACGCTTCCTAGCGTCGAGTTTTAGGTTAATATTAGACCTCTTGCATAAGTAGTAAAACTCACCAGAATTCTATAGCCGAGAGGCACCTAAATTCATTGAATACGTGGGCTTGAAAATCTCCGAACTTTTATTTCTTTGACTTATGCAAGAGGTCTATTTAAGTAACTGATTAAACTTAATTGCTAATTATAATCAGATATTTTTAAAATCTTGACATCAATCGAATGAGGGGACGTAAGTCATTGTAAAATTAGACCTCTTGCATAAGTGCGAAATTAGTCAACGGACTGATGATGATTTTAGGCGATTGACTGGTGTGATGGAATACGTTCGGAGCAAGAGCCCAGTGACATTAAAAAAAACAGAATCCTAATTTTCCTGTTTATTGCTGCCCTTTATTCATAATGATGTGCATAACTTTTGATTCACAATACTACAATAATTTATAGGAAATACTAATATGGGTAGCCTTGTAAATAAAGCAGAAACCCCAATGTTAGACTCATATCGTTTGGGGTTGGGATTTATGTGCTCCTAAATCTTTTCCTAAGCCTCATGTTTCGGGTTTTTGGTTTCTCAGTTCTGTGTACATCTTATATTGTTTGATATTATTCGCGGGGCATCATTCTCGTGTAGAAGTAGGGGGAGAATTAAAAAATTCCAACCAATGCCAGAAACAGCAGGCGATGCCGATTTTGATTTTTAAGATCAGTGTGATAAGGAGTAGAAGGTCAACTGATAATAAAGCCACATATGATGGTTTGTTGTATTTAAGTCAGAATGTTTAGTATATTGAAGGTAATACCACGGTAAGAATCCAATTATAGATTGATCGGGGTTTTACAAAGCCAAGACTTTTGATCTAGGTAGACAGCAATCAGGTTTCCGTCAACCGCAAATGAAAATTGAATAACAATGGTGAAAAAGTTCAATCATACTTGCGTTTATTGTAGTACCAGAGATGTACCGATGGTAGTTGAACATTGGCTTGACAACGAGAGGCTACTAGTATATTTTGATGCTTGCAGTTCAAATTGAGAGAAGAAATGTGCGCAAGCGGTTGGACAGCACCGTTTCAGCATCGTTCTTCTGAATACCGGCGAATCTCATAGAGATTCATAAAATGTTTGTTATTCATACAACAAATTTACTGGAGGAAACGCACATGTCAGTCAGATTATATGTTCTTGCCTTGATAACTACGTTCAGTTTTATATTGGTATCTGCTGGATTAACCGCCGAAGAATGGGTCTTTGTCGATCTGAAACCAAAGGCAAATTCGAGGCTCGATCAACAGTGGTGGACCGGAGAGAAAGCTGCCAGTACCTTGAGTTTTTTGCCAATAGGAAAAACTGAAGATTTCGCTGGGCCAGATGATAAGGATGTGAAATTTAAAATCGAAAAAGAGTGTGTTGTTGTTTTTGGAACAAATGCTGCCAAGTGGCCAAAAAAGATTACTGGGATTAAAACAGATCCTAAAGTACAGAAAGTCAGCTTTGTCTACTTTCTTCACGCCACTGGGTGGGAAGATAATGGAGCACCTAGTTATAAATTTATTATACATTACGATGATAATAGTAAAGCAGAGTTGGAGATGCAGTCTGGTATTAATTCCGATGACTGGTGTCATGATGACAGTAAGCTACAAGATAAAAATTCTGTCTGGGGTTGGGTTAAAAAGGAAGGTGCGCCTTGTGGGCACGCTGGACTCATCACCACTAGGTGGAAAAGTCCCAAGCCTAACAAGGGTATCGTCTCCATAGATATCGAATCTTTAGGAACAGGGGCTGTTCCAGTTATTGCAGGTATTACCTTGGGAGACGTTTTGCTGAATGTAGATGCTCAGCAAAAGCTGACCACAAAATGGGGAACTTTGAAAGGTGGGATTTGATTAACGCTTGGTTTTCATGGTTCAAATGGTGATCTTTGATGATCTAGGTCCATCAATGTGATTTCAGGTGGACAACTTCTGTTGTTGTTCTTGGTTATACAAACGAAGTTTCACCGCAGCGTCAAGTGGAGTTACCTGTATTTAAGTTAAAAACTTAAGTACAAAGCTGAGGTAAATCCGAATTCCTTCTGGTATGCTGATAAACTGTTGATTAATATTATGTTAGCTATATTGTAGGAATTATGAGGAATATCATATTACTTTCAGCACATGATTAACAACACAGCTTATAAAATGCGGTTAACTCCCTCTTGGTTACCTATCTAAGCAATAATAAACGAAAAGGAAAAATAAAGTGAGACACTATTTTGCAATTTTAACCATACTTCTGCTGGGATTTAGTGCGCAATTTAGCCTTAGCCAACCCGAAGAAGAAAAAGCCAAAAAAGAGTCAAGGGAACCCGTTAAAGCCCAAGAAAGTTGGGCGGAAAAATCCAAAAATACACCAAAGGAGTCAGGGGAAAGTAAAAAACGGCAGCCAGATCGAGACCGTGGTCGTGCGGATTGGCGCGGCGCTATCGAACGGCTCAGAAACGCTTCGCCGGAAGAACGGCGGAAAATGCATGGAGAATTTGTTCGACGCCTCAGATTACGTGGAGGTAACATGGAACGGCGGGAAAATGGACGTCGGCGTCAGAATGAGCGTGAAACGGATTTCCAACAACGTGAGCGTGACATGGAGATGGAGAGACGGGAACTTGAACATCATTTTCAAGTTGAGCGTATGCAAAAGGAACATGAGATGGAAATGGAACGCCTCGAGCAAGACCGAATAAGAGAAATGCGTCAACACGGAGCCCCTCACCTCGATTTTGAATTTGAATTACCTGACGATGAGATGTCCGATAAGCAACGGGAAAAAATCCAGCTAATTCGGTTTCGGTTGGAACAGCAAGAAATCCAAAAGATGGCTGAAATTCGGATTAAGGAGATTGAAGCAAAAATTGCTTTACGACAACAATTTTTCAGTCAGAAAATGGCAGAGATGAAACCCATCGAGGAATTGATTAAGGCCATAGCCATACTGCAAAGTGAGATAAAGATTCTGGAGATTAAGGTCATGGTTGAATTCAAGAGTCTCCTTAATCCGGAACAACTAAAACATCTTATTAACCAATTGAAAGAGACTCATTAAACTGAAGGGAAAACGCAGATAGATTGGCATGGTCGTGGGTCTTCAATTTGTAGGTGGGGAATGTCGCCTCAACAGCGCCTTACTCACATGGCAGGAGGTTTAATACTCTAGAAGAGGTGATTGATTCTTATGACCGAGGTGGTATCTAGTTTCATGGGTAAAAAAAGAAGTAACTAATCAAATCACCGAATTTGAACCAAGAAGAAAAATCGAACTTAATCGAATTTCTTCGTATCCTGACAGGCCGACCCTTGTCCGACGAACTGACTAGGAATCCTAAGAACCTGTTTGAAAGAAATTAGGGACGTTTCAACAGAAATTGAATCATAGCAATATAGATCATGTTATCGGAATGCAGAGATTGACGTTGAGAATCCAGCTCAGTCGCCGATACCATGCAAACCAAGCAAAAGCTGTCTGCACAATCCACCGTTTAGCGAAGACTTGGAAGCCTTTACCTTTCGGCTGAATGGCTGTTTCTAACTGGTATTGAAACCGATTCAGCACCCAAGTTTCTAAATCACCGAGGTAGCCACTGTCAGCCCACAAGTGTTGAATGGTATCATACTAGAAGCCGACCGATTCTAGCAGTTGATAGGCTGCCCGATTATCTGTCACCTTAGCATCCGTTACCTAGACACCAGTGGAATATCCATGTTGTTCACTATTAGATGTCTTTTGTGGCTTTTATCTTTTTTGTACCCACCCGTTCCTCGATTCTCAGCCAAAGCCATGGTTTTAACGATTGACTATCAATAATAGCTGTACCGGGTTGAGCTTGTCACCTACTTGCTGAGGAAGCTGTTGGTGTAAGGCACGGTGAATTAGAACCCACTTTTCTTCTTGGCACCATTTGCGGTAATGGTAGTAGACACTTTGCCAAGGGGGGAAATCTTTGGCTAGCAGATGGCATTGAGAATCAGTCGTTGATCCCATCGGCCTAGATGCACTCTTGGTAGATAGGGCTGAAGGCATTGCCATGTTGATCTGTCAGATCGGTGTTATGATGTTTCTGTTTCATAACGGTAAATGTTATGGCTAAGAGATCAGTTGTCATGTTGATGTTTGTGCTGACTGTCTCGGTAGGTTTAGTGTGTGCTAAAGAGTTGAAAGGGGTTAAGGCGAAGAAGGTCACTCGGGAGAAAGACGGGGCTAAGATGGTGTTAATTCCGTCGACAGCAAAGTTTGAACAGAAAAAGACTTTTGACCGAGTTGGCAATCCTATTACTAAGACTATCAAAGTATCGGATGGTCCAAATCCTGTCTCTTCTTATATGGATGTGACTGAAGTTACTGTCGGACAATTTAAGAAGTTCTTGAAGTCGATTGATTATCAGTTTGATGGTGACCTGATATCCACATGGTGATTGATGGAACGCTTATCTCTCCCCGATTTGAGAGTGAAGAGACTGGCGCTCGCGTATTAGATGACTGGATAGCAAAAACCCGATTGAATTGGCAATTCAGTCGCCAGCTTTCTAGGCGCGCGATTATTCAATATGAGCAGACAGATCCAAATCCTTTCGAGACCAGGGTGACAGATGGCGAGAATTGGAACTATGATCTACTACTAACCTACCATATCAATCCTTGGACAGCCGTGTATTTGAGCTACAACACCAATCGGCAGAACATCCGTATTGAGAAGTAGAGCGGCGTGCCCCATGTCGTACGCACAGATGGGTTCAACATCGACAGCGAGCAATGGTTATTTAAGTTTTCGTACCTCTTTCGATCTTAGGAGCAGTAAATATCTCCTGGTAGTCGGAACTAGTCAGCGAGTGTAACTTTGATCACCATGCCGCTTAACCAATCGTTGGAGAGCGGCCACAAAATACAAATAGAAAGGCATAAATATATGCCGCAATTGCGGCAAACGTTCACCGTTGTTGAAACATGTCCCTGAAAATAAAAAAAGATAATTGAATATAGCGAACTTAATTTAGTAGAGATTTAAACGCTAGGACAATCGCTAGGTCTCTTTAGGGTGTTTGAATGAAAAGTCCTATTAAAGACAAGAAAATATTTGCTAAGATCAAAAAAATTGGGTCTATTCACCTTGACACATATTATAATGAGTACCCAACTCAAGAAGAATTAGTGGAAGGAAATTTAGTCAAGAAAGGAGATAGTCGTCACTACAACCTTGAGATTGAGGTATATAGTCCAAGGAGATATTCTTTTTTAAGAAGGAGAAATCCTCTTAGTATCTTTTTTTTCGGAAGTTCTACTGATAGCATAGCCTTGGTGTTTACCCTAGTGTTGGTTTCAATTATTTTCCTGCCAACTGGTGTGCTGCTTGGATATTTAGTGAATTTTATTTTGAAGAAAATAGGTCGTGAAATGCAAAGTTAGCGGAATTAATTAGAGATATAAATTGTATTGAGATTAAAACTTTTTTACTGGCGAAACGCAAATCCATTTACCTTATTTGGAGGTGTTTGACTGCCGATCAGACGACAGCAATAATATCTGGTTTCTTTTTAACGCACTCGCTTCACTTCATCAACTGTGGCGAAGCTGATATTCGTCAGGTTACCAAATATGTAGGTTTTTGACCTCAGCCCATTGAGTTGCCAATTTATTTCGAACGTCAACCGATAACCCTGAAGATTTCATATTATGCTTGACTTCAGCTTCTGATAATGCTCGGTCGTAGATCTTAACTTCATCGATCAGCCCCTTGTGTGGAAAGAACTCGTTTTTATCCCTATATTGACCAATTACCAATTCGGCATCGTTCTCTCCATTTCCGTCTTTTGCATTGGGATAGTTGATGTCGCCTTTATGGTTTTTGTTTTCAGCGACAACTTTTCCGTTTAGGTATAGTTTTATCGTTCCACCATCATAGGTGCCAGCCATGTGGAACCATTCCCCTCGATTTGGATTTTTGGCGGGTTTAACATAGGTCAAAACACCGTTTCCATCATCTGGTTCCTTGGTTGAAACAGCAAAACTCACTATATTATTGGTACCGAAAACCCAACCTTTTTCAAAACTTCCGTTGTCTTGGGCACAAACAACATAACCACCCCATTCAATAAAGCCTTCATCTATGACCCAAACTTCAACGCTAATTGCTTTGGTTGGCTTTTTCTTAAAACTTTTTAGATTTTTAGCTCCTTGAATGTAGTTAGCTTGATTACCATCAAACTTGACGGCATCACCAAACTTGCCTTTGGCTATTTTCACCGTACCGATGATTTTTGCGTCTTGGCCTATATCCGACTGATCCTTGATAATAGCATCGTTGATTGTGCCTTTATCAAAACTCCAATAAGCAACCAATCCATCTGCTATGATCGGATCTGCAGTGACCGCAGAGCATAGAGAAAAACCAAGGAAAAGCGAAACTAGTAGAACTGATAAATGTAATTTACTCATAATTTACCTCAAAACTAATCTGCATAAATAATTGGAACTTATGAAATAATACCCTCACTACGTACAGTTTGCATTTCAATTTTGTGCCGAAAATATAAATTAGCATTGTGTTTTTTATAGTGCTGTTAGGAATATGGTGGGTTTTGGGCTGTTGGGCGGTTGAGTGCCCCCTGCAGTCACTAAACTGGGTCGATGAGCTAAGGAAAATAGTCAAAACCAAATGCTTAAACCTGTATTTGAGTTAAAAACTTAAATACAATTACTAGATTGTTCATATTCTTTATTTGAATGGTAGCTGTCTTCCAGTTTTAATTCTGTATGGAGGATAGTCTAATGCACGAGTCTGATGCGTCAGGTATCCTGCATTGTAAGTAGCTTCAAGCGACAATATCTATCTTAATTCCGGCATCGATGACCTGAAAAATTGATAGCGAGATACATAGTAAAATGCAAATATAAGGATGGGAAGATGCTGGAAAGAAGAATAACCCTCTACAAACCCCACGGAGCCTGCTGGCGGCTGAGTAATGATTATTTCATCCAGGACGTTGATGATGTTTCTGGAGTCCTGCAAGGACTCTATTTAAAAAATGATTTCAACGACGCGAACTTTATGGGTAACGAAGAAAACACGGCGACAAATGTCGCCTGGAGGGAGCGCTATGTCAAAGACATAGACCGTAGGGCTCCTATGTACGGATGGACTGGAGATATTTTCCTCAAAGCTCGCCTCGAGACTGAAGCCGAAGAAAAGCTGGATGCTATGTATAGCTCCTTTTCCGACGACATCAGAAGTATCGAGTACTCCGAGAATGCGATCACCTGTTCCTACAAAGGGGGACTCGGAATACGTCGGCGGATTTAGGAACTTCGGAGTAACGAGCACTGACCGACTTGAGAGAGATAAGATTTACTGGAATTTTTCAGTCAAAAATTGCGCTTCGGAGACAGTGGTTATCGGGGAACTTGGGATACCGATGGTTCTGAATACGAGCGTATACAAGGGAAGCTCTGTTGCTGGACTCAACCACAGGTCAGTAGAGAATCAGAAATACCTGAATGAAAACCGATTTGAGAAGCACTATCTCGCCGCGGGGCACTCATCCTGTTACTCGGCAGTCCGCTATGGAGGCAAAGGGAATCACCTCATGATCGTGCCAGCCGGCGATACTTTTGTCGAAGCTATTGGAGAAGAGGGGGAATACGGGCATGAGGCGATGATGAAAACCCAAGGCACATTGGTCTATTTGTATTCCAAATCGGCAGCCTGTATCCCGAGAGAAAACTGTCACCGAGACCTGGTTTTAAAACCGGGAAGTGAGAAATCCTTCAGCTTCGTTTTTCAGGCGGCGAGGGACATTCTCGATCTGAAGAAAAGTTCTACAAAAACGGCAAGATCGACGTAAAGGTCATCCCGGGAATGGTCATTCCACAGGATGGAGAAGGAAAGCTACTGCTTCGCTGTACCAAGACGATTCACAGTATTGAGGCGGATGACGGAATGACGGTTGAACCCGCGGGTGCTTGGGCGGGCACTACATTTACACGCTTTGTGTGAGCAAGGAGGAGCTAAGGATCCGGATATCTTACGGGGATGACGAATGGACCACGCTATTGTTCTATGGGACACCCCCGTTGGAGGAGTTGATTCACGCAAGGGCCGCTTTTATTACGAAAAACCAGCAGGTCAGGGATGTCGAGGATCCCTGCTGCTATAGTTTTAGAAGTTGGGACAATGACCTGGAAAAAATGGTGGACTTGGAGATGCCCCACGGACTGGACAGCATCAAGATAGGAGGAAGCGACGACCGCAATTTCGCGCCTCCTGTTTTTCTGTCGGCGAAAAACTCCTATTATCCTAAATGCCGATGAAGTAAAAGCGCTCGATGAGTTTATAGAAAATTTCCTTTACGGCAAACTTCAGAACAGAGAGACCTTTACGGTAAAAGCAAGTCTCTTTGATAACTATGAAACGTATGGGATTTTGCAGGGAAAGCCAGGTTTTAATACCATAAAAAAATTTCTAATTACTGATGACGACGGGCGAGAAACGACGTGGAGAAGATGGGATTACGCCTGGAGAATTTACAATTACCCGCATGCTTACAACATATATTACAATATGTATCGGATCGCAAAACATACGGAGATAAAAGTTAGCCGGTCTTATAAAGAATACCTTTTCTTTGCATATAAAACCGCCATGGCTTCATACCTTGATTCAACCTATGCTGACCATCTGCGGTTCAGAGGTTTTCAGCGGCACACTTGGGGAAACATGTCCGAGAGTCATGCGCCCCTCGGGTCTTTCAGGCTGGAATATATTCTGGGGGCCTTGATGAAGAAGGGATGGCGGGAGAAGAGGAAGAACTCAGGGGTATGCTTGAAAAACGCAGCGAACATTTCATCACCGAGGAATATCCCTTTTCCTCGGAATACTTGGGTCCAGGTGCGAGCACAAACCACAGCCCCTGCTACGTTCTCGCCAAGCTAGTTAATAATGAGAAGTTGAAGAACACGGTTGTGAGAATGATATTGTCTACAAAGGACTGGTATCCAAGATGGTACAGTTATGCTGCTTTGAACAAATTTATCGAATTACACTACCTCTCTGCATGCGTACCCTCTTCTGGACCGCTATGGAGCTACAGGTGACGATTACCTGCTCCAGATGGCGTATGGAAGTCTCCTTGGACACTGGTGTTGTGTCGATTCAAAGGGAAAGGGCTATAATAGTAGGGAGTGGCGCTTTAATCCTGTCGATAGGGACCACCCCAGATACAATTTTTACGTGAACGAAGCGCGGTCACTGGAACTGGGTGTCGGTCTCAACAGCAACCTGAGCCTATTGTGCTCCACCTTGGTGTTTGATGAGCACTTTGGGGTGACAGGTTATGGATGCACCGGATCCGAAACAGAGGATGGATATCAACTGGAGCCATGGTCGGGTTTCGGTTTCAAAGCTAATATAGTCCGCTTGGAGTGAAGCTCGAAACCGATAATGCCAAAATGATGGGAGTAAGTATAAGCAAAGATAAAAGAAACATCGGAATCCAGTTGGCAGCGCCAGCACCTGAAATAACTACAGAGTAATAATAAAGGGGCTCAACGCCGGAATGTATCGGGTTTCAGGTAGCCCAGATAGTCGTCAATACCAAGTTTCAGGAGGAGACTTTCTTCGGATTGAAGACGTAAGTTCAAAGGAACGAATCGAAATTCAAGCCGAATGAGCCAGGTTCGTAAAGCTACTGATCAGTTCCGTCCTGCTCAATCTCCGTTGACACTCCAAGTGCAGTCGATATTATTGTCCTTGTAAAACTGTTTTAGTGCTGGTTTATCAAACCATAGCTGGATTTCTTTGCCCACAATATGGCCGACGCTGCTTACCTTCAGGTAAAGACCACCCGCCGTCCAGCCAGGCATGATATCATATTGTCCGGTTTGTGCCGCGTAGACGCTGAGTAGAGCCAGAGGTTCCATCGAATCAAGATTAGCTGTTTTATGATTATCTTCCAAAATCTCGATCACGCTTTTCCCTTCGTAAGGATTCTGGAGCTCCAGTTTGTCCATGACGGGATTTTGGATAATAAAATTATCTTCCAGAGTAAAAAGACCGCTATCGGGATGCTGTCTGGCTTCGAGCAGGTTGTCACCAATTCGTTCCACCATTTCCAGGAACTCCGCCCTTGGTTCCACCCGGTACAGATCAACCAGCGCAAAGATATAGGCGGGTTCTAAAGCGCTTGTGCTAAAATTCAAGATCGGTTCGCTGCTTTTTTCGGCGCCGATGTCTCCAATTCCGACGGCTTTGAGCATGTCTCGTAGGTAATCTCTGAACTCCCTTCTTCCACCGGAAACCCGATACCCTCGGGCGCAAACAGAGGTGTAGAGAGGGGTAATTCTTTGGGGCAGGAAAGCTCCTCCTTCCCTAGCTCCAAAGTAGAGCTCCTCCAACCTAAAAGGGCCCTCTATATGAAACTCCGTTAGATCCGTCCCATCGATAATGATGCTTCTCAGCTTATTGCTTTCCTTATCGTACGAGGCGTTCAAGAAACCGATGATGTGCTTCTCAATAGCCTCTTTTATGTGAGCCATTTCGCCTATACGGCTGTACTTTTGGGCGTTTTCCACGATTGCAAGCATCCCCATCATCTGGGTAATCGTATGGTTCAATTGATTACCTACATAGACTCTCGGTTCGGTAGCCTGCGGATATTTTCTGCCGAAAACGTTGAGCCCTCGTTTGGAGATTTGCGGATGTACGAGATTGGGCCAGATACCAGTCTCCGGGTCCCGCTGTCTAATAATCAAATTCAATAATCGTTCCGCCCAGATCCGCGGAGCTTCCTCCTGTTTTTGATATCCTAGACTGTATGCAGCGTAAGCAAGATCCAGCGCAACGCTTATGAACGAAAGATCGCTGTTTATATCCGGATCCCTGTACCCATCCCAAAATCTATTCCATGTGTTTGCATGATCAACCTGCTTTTTGAAATCACCGTGTCGGTTGTAGTGTAACGCGTTCCAATCCTTGATATTTGCCTCCCAAATACCTTTTATGAGCATTTCGCCCCGTTCAGGATTAACAGCCCTCAGGAATTCCCAGTAGGGATATACATCCTCTATTTCGTTGACAACCCCTTTCATCCCGTACGTATTACCGGTTACCAAATCCACATAGCCATGACTTCCCCAGTGCAGAAGGCCGCTTTCCTCGTACCAGTAATTGTTGAACATGTATTCGGTGGCTTCTCCGACAGCGTTGACATATTTGTCGTCCCCAGTGAACTGGCTCAAGGAAGCCAGTAGTCTTATCAGGTTCTGCTGGTTGTGGAAAAAACTCCAGACCGTTGGCTCCAGCTCGGTTCCGGTGCGGTGAGATGTCATGGATCTAGGAGCCCTTAAATGCTCCGTGTGTATGCAGTCTGCAAAGAGAGGCATATCTTTGCCACTGTATCTATCCCTTCCGTACTGTATCGCGGTATCTCCGTATCGACATGCTGCTTTTAAAAACCGGTTACTATCTATTTCATCGGCGTTCAATGCATTTCTGCTAATCCAATAATTTAATCTATCAATGCTCATATGTCTTCCTTGGACTACTTCTGATTATTTTAATATACATGTAAACGATCATTCCACCTCGGATGCTATTGTTGAGATCACTACAAACACAGGTGAAAATTAACTTCCATGTTACAAGGCAAATAGATAAATTAAAAGTGATTAAAATCATCTTAATTTATTCCGTGCCATATATCGTCTTCACATTTTCAAGTGTCCAAGCTACCATATTTAATGAATCAAAACAGAATAGAACAATATATCAATCGAGTAATTTAGAGGCACAAGGAATTCAAGTGTCAGGTATAGAGGAGAACAAAACTACCCAAACACTTGTGGCAAGACAAAGAAATGTGTGATGCTAATGAAACGAGCAATAGGCGTACCACTGGTAGTTAATGTTTGATGAGCCTATGCTGTGCAGAAATTGGTGCCTCAGCGACTACTTCTGCTTAAAACTCGCGTCTGGAACAAATCGGGTATGGGGTAATAGCGCTGCTGGATACCAACTAAATTCTTAAACAGTTGGCGCCTTTATTCTCCAATCCTACCTTGAAAGTTATGTAACGCTTCGAATTGACTTTTGTGTCAAAATGATCTGTCTGGCTTGTCTTCTAGGCCTGTTTGTTGATTAATTTAGCGATATTTGGTCTCTCTTTGGAACTACTTTTTGCCTTATGGTGGTATAACCCGGTATTACTACATTCCGTAATGACTGTGTCTCACTAAAGTATTACAAAGAAGACCTTCGGGCAAATACGGTGTTGATAAGAGAAACAAGGAACCTAAACTGACGAGCGATTTTGTCAACAATCACGCAACGACATTTTTCGGACAGCCTTCTAAATACGAAATAATGTTATCGACAGCACCTTCATTGAGTAGATCCACTCCTTCTGGTGTCATGTCAGCACAATGCGGGGTCAGAATAACCTGCTTGCAGGCCAAAAGAGGATAATCAGGAGGTGGAGGTTCTTGGTCATAGACATCGATGCCTGCTCCACCGAGATGTCCGGCATCCAGCGCCTCAACCAATGCACTAGTTTGAACAACCTCACCACGAGCACAATTTATCAACAATGCGCCCTGTTTCATCAACTCCAATTCTTGCTTACCGATTAAATGTCTGCTTTCATCGGTCAATTTAATGTGAAGACTAATCACATCTGCTGTCTGGAGTAATTTCTCGAAACTAACATACTGAATACCAAGTCGATCTGCCTTTTCCTGTGAGGGATGAAGGGTCCAGGCAATAACATTCATTCCAACCGCCCGGCCAAGTTTAATCATCTCAGATCCGGTATTTCCTGTACCTACAATTCCCAACACTTTGTTACGCAAGAAAATATTATCTATACGGTTCCATCGTCCGGCTTTTGTTTCCGCGGTATGAAATGCAGTTCGTTTAGCCAAGGCAAACATCAACCCAAAGGCATGCTCAGCCACAACTGGTGCGGTTCGCCCCGGTTGGTTACAGACAACAACGCCAAGTTCTTTTGCAACCTGCAAATCAATCATGTCAGTGCCAATTGAACATGTGGTAATCATTTGAAGTTTAGATAGTTGACGAAGAATTGGAGCTGTCCAATTCACCATTCCGCGGCTATTAATTAAAATGTCCGCCTCCTTTGCCCGATTCACTTTCTCTGTGGAAGTTATCGGACGATCAGTATACAAAACAACATCACCGTAAGGCGTTAAGCGCTCTAAATGTGGAGATGTCTGTATCTGTGGAGGATCATCTCCAGGAACCACAATTTTTAGCCGGTTTAAGAAAGATGTTTTAGACAATTAATTTTATCCTTTCACACTAGGGTTCACATTTTTTATATGCAGTTTTAATGCCAAGCTAACTTGTTGAAAGACATTGCTCCAATCATTTATCTGATTTTGCCGGAATAATTTCATTGTTGGATACCAGGGCGTATCCTCTCGTTCCAACATCCATCGCCAGTCGGGTATATAAGGCAGCAGGGTCCAGACTTCCTTGCCCAATGCTCCGGACATGTGTACTGTTGTATTGGATATAGAGATAATCAGATCAAGTGCCGATATCTGTGCGGCAAAATCATCTAAATTTGTTAATGGATTTATTTCCTGATCCATGTATATCAGAATTCCTGTTGCAGAACGATATTCACCAATTTCCTGCTTGATATCTCCGTATTGCAAATTAACAAAGAAACAATCTGGTTGAGATAGAATTGGTGTCCAATTTTCCAGAATGGTACTTTTTTCCTTTTTAATTCCGTGATTAATACTTTTCCACGAGATACCAACGAGCAATTTATCATTTGTTAGTTCTTCATACTTGTCCCTTAACTGTGAGACCTTCTCCGATGAGGCTGATAAATAAGGTCCTTTGTTTGGAAATTGGCTCTCATCTGTCCTCAGCCACTGCGCCAAACTGCCTATTGGAACTTGGTAGTCGATATTCTTATCTAGCAATATCGGGTTGGGTTTCGGTTCTCGAGAAACAAATTGGATTTTAGGAAAGGAGCGTTGGAACAGGGGAACGAGTCGTTCTTCACATTCAGCAATAATCTTGACCTCCATTTGAGAGAGCGTATCGAGCATGTTGGCAAACATGATTTCATCGCCGATTCCTTGCTCGGTCCAAACAAGGATAGACTTGCCGCTAAGGTTCGTTCCATCCCAAGCTGATTGAGGAAAGTTTCGATTTTCGGAAGGAAAATCATGGCATTCCCATCGCCACTCATATTTTTTCCATCCGTGCTCAAACTCTCCAGTCAACAGCAATAGCATTCCAAGATTCTTATGAGCTTCGGAAAATTGTGAATTGATTTCCAAAGCTTTCTGATACACTACCATGGCCTCCTCGAAATTTCCTTGCAACTGGAGCACATTTCCCAAATTATTGTAGGCATCAGCATAGCCTGGTGTAATCGAGAGTGCTTTATAATAAGCATCAATAGCTTCTACCAATTTTTTTTGTTTTTGCTTTGTAACACCGAGATTGTTGTGTGTCCTAGCATCATTAGGATTGATTTCCAAAGCTTTCTGATACACAACCACAGCCTCCTCGAAATTTCCTTGCAACTGGAGCACATTTCCCAAATTATTGTAGGCATCAGCATAGCCTGGTGCAATCTCAAGTGCTTTGCAATAAGCATCAATAGCTTCTTCTAATTTGCCCTGTTCCTTTAGTATAATGCCAAAATTATTGTGAGTTCCAGCGTCAGTGGAATCGATTTCCAGAGCTTTGCAATAAGCGTCAATAGCCTCCTCTAATTCGCCTTGCTCTGCTAATACCATACCAAGATTACGGTAGGTTCCAACATCAGTGGAATCAATCTCCAGAACCTTATGATAAGTATCGATAGCTTCTGCCAATTTCCCTTGTCTCTTCAACGCCAAACTAAGATTATTATATATCTTGATGTCATTAGGATTGATTTCCAGAGCTTTACGATAGGTGTCAACTGCTTCTTCTAATTTTCCAGATGAACCAAGTATATTCCCAAGGTTGTTATAAGCATCAGCATTGTTTGGGTCAATTTCAAGGACTTTGTAGTAGGCATTAACGGCTTCTGCCAATTTCCCTTGCTTTTTTAATACAAGACCGAGGCTAAAAAAGAATGATGACTGGTTTGGCTCTACCTCTATCGCTTGTCCGATTAAATCACCTGCTATCTCGAAATTTTCAACCTGATAAGCAATGACGCCTAATAGGTGGAGCGTGTTAACATTCCAGGGATGAATTTGAAGTATCTGTTGACATACAAGTTCAGCTTGTCGCAATTTCCCGGCCTGGTGAAAACCAATAGCTTTTTGTAAATCTTCTTCAGCATCCACCTGATTAGGATCTTGATTGGGCAATCCACAATCCGTTTTGCTATTCACGACGAAATTTTATCCTATCCTAATACAGTATTTAAATTGACAATATGCCTATACCCAGAGAATATTCTCGGTGGTGTTAAAGACTAGTTACTGACCTAGGTTCGTTTGGTATTAAGTGGTAAAACATGAAATAATTAAGTCCGAAATAGCGGTGGTAACCAAGAGGATTTTGCGCTGACATTTACATTCTTTCAATAGTCATCCACAGATATAATCCTAATCAACTGTTTGTAGGTTTACCCACAGTTGTCTAGGGCCTGTTAACATTCACGCCAAGCAGATAATGGTACACACCAAGTTGAGCCTAGACATGAAGTTGCGATCAAGCTTTTCATAGCGCC
>JYMV01022538.1_pt1 | contig 59229 bp, 56 predicted proteins | sample 338911 | NCBI WGS metagenome assembly JYMV01 (sample SAMN03354496, study PRJNA234377) | hydrothermal vent metagenome | biome: Deep sea; feature: Hydrothermal plumes at the Eastern Lau Spreading Center, Western Pacific Ocean; material: Seawater | place: Tonga | collected 2009 | depth 2000 m m | reverse complement strand
TTTCGACATCATTTTCTAGTTTAGAAATCAATTCAGTGTTGGTATTTAATTGCGCTTCCAGTTCTTCTCTAGCTGACTCCAGTTCGGCCTGGCTATCAGTTAATTCTTGAACTTGTTGCGTTCGATTTTCGACATCATTTTCTAGTTTAGAAATTAATTCAGTGTTGGTATTTAATTGCGCTTCCAGTTCTTCTCTAACTGACTCCAGTTCGGTCTGACTATCAGTTAATTCTTGAACTTGTTGTGTTTGGGCCTCAATTTCAGTCTGTAATCTTTCAACAAGCAAACCAGATTCTTCTCTAGCTCGCGTCAGCTGCTCAATTTCTTCCTCCTGCTCTCGGACTTGATCTGGGAACGACCCCAAGTCCACTTCAAGGCGGTCAACATGATCCGATTTAGAAATTAGGTCTCTTTCAATATTCTCTTTGGCCAAGTCAGCATCCTCTTTGGCCAAAGCAACCTTTTGAATTTCGTCCTGCTGCTGATCGATAGTCTCACGCAGTTGATTAATTTCAAGATGGAGTTTCCCAAATTCAATTGAGTGAAGTGCTGCTTCATTTTCAGAATCTAGGGTCAATACGTGTCGCCATATTTCAAGTGCTTCTGCGATATTACCACTAGCCTCCTGTTTTTCCGCTTGGAGAAGTAAGCTTTTTACTTCAGTTTCTATCCTGCGCTTAGGGATCTCTCGGTTATTAGGTAGATAACTTGAAGCCTTTTTCCAAGTTTCTAGTGCTCGATCGTAATTCTCGTCAACGTCATAATTAGTAGCTTTCTGTATAAGCGCTGCTGTTTGCTGGAGTGAACCTAATGCAATACCTAGGTCGTCCATGGAATCATATCGATCAACGGAGTCTTCAGCTAGGCATTTTTGAAGGATTTCATTAACTTCTACCAGAAGCTCAGCGGGCGATGTTGTTTTAATCAAGTCTGATTCTTCTAAAAGTTGCTCTTCAAAATTATCCCTCGCAAAAGGGATTTTATCAGACAACATTTCACATATAATCAAGCCAAGCAGATAGATGTCTGTCTTTTCGTCTAAAGCTGTGGTATTTCCATTCAACTGTTCTGGCGCAATATACGGATTGTTCTTATCCATGCCAAAACTTGTTTGAGCCAGTCTAAAGTCTGTAATTCGAACAACATCACGGGCATTCAACATTATATTTTCGGGTGTGAGGTCCTGGTGATATATTGGTTGGGGATCACCATCAGCTCCTTTGAACTTATGTGCATACTGTAGTCCGCTACAAATTTGTATTGCCAATCGGGAAGCGTCTACGATGGCCATGGGAGCTTTATCAGAAATTTTCGAACGCAGAAATATGCCATCAACATCCTCCATTACGATGAATGGCATTTGATCAAAAACACCGTAATGATAAAAGCGCACAATATTGGGATGGTTAAGTCGAATGAGCGCACGAGCTTCTAATTCAAAGACTTCCAATTCTTCTTCCGAATCTAATTGCGTCGAAAATACCCTGATAGTCACCGGGTGATTCATTCGAGTATTTCTAGCTGTATAGACTGCACTCGAATGGCTTTTCTCCAGAAACGAATCAATTTCGTAGTAATTGGAGAATTTATCTCCCGACTTGAAAATGTGTTGTTGATCCGACATGTTGCACTCAATGCGATTCTTTGGGAACTATATAGTCTTGAATCATGGTTGAATATGACATCTACACCATCTTTTACTCAGAAAATAGACAATGTCTACAATGATTGCATCTACAACCTGATCCTTTTTGGTCGAGCTGTAAATCAAAATTGCCCTAAAATTATACCTGATTTTCCTAACATTACACAACTCAGTCGTGTCATTTTAGTAGAAATTAGGCAAACACCATTTTCTCCCGATCTGTTTTTCTGGTTTTTTCAGCCTTTAGAGACGTGGTTCGCATAGCCCTGATTGAAGTAGAGTTGACCGCCTATTTTTTGTCAAAAGTGCTAGTGTCATATTACCGCATATTTCGAACATAATGAGTTGTTTCCTGCTGTTATTACAATATTCGACTACGGACTAAGGTCGGGGCCCATTGAAATAATGAACTCAACCTAGCACCTGGTGTTTGAAAATTAAAACGGTACATGTCTATTTAGCTCCATAGTATACTCAATTTCACAGAATTTTCTCTATATCTTTAATAGCGAGAATGCTCCATTCGCTTTGGCTTGACAGAAACACGACAAACAATTAAAATTACTGCGTCAATTCCTTATAGTAGGGATAATAACAGATGGCATCCATAAATAGAGGCTTTATTTTTTCTTGTTTGATCTTAATTACGATACTTGGATTTGGAGAAGGAAAGCGTGTTGTCGTTTTAGCGTTTGAAGATCATAGCCAATTCGATTCACCAACAGGATGTGGCTGTATTCCTGCTGGAGGATTACTTGGCAAAATATTTGGTGGAACTAAGAAACGTACAGACTGGGATCTCAGCGCTGGATTTAGAACCTTACTCAATCGGAAGTTAGCTCAAACACAGATTTACGAACCCATCACGCAAGATGAAATTATGGATGGGATAGCGAAACTGCAAATATCGAGAAAGTCAATTATGTCAAGCGCTGAAAGTCGAGATCAACTGTTAAAGGAACTGAATGCCGAAGTTATCATTATTGGTGATGTACGAAAATTTAATCAGGAACGTGTACGAGCCAATGCATCTCGATCACTTATTGAAGGAAACACTGGTAACGCTAGTAACAGTATGCGTAATATGCCTCTTGGATACATGACGAGTTATGAGATGATTGGTTATCTTTACAGTGCAACTGTTGATCTGAATGCTGACTTCTTCGGCACTGCAGGCAGGAAAATTGCAACACGCAAGATTTCTGCTCGTAAGCGTCACCAACTCGGCGGGGCAAAAATGGCTGCGTTTGAAGCAATCACGACGGAACAAGGATCTGAATTTCGGCTTGGCCAGTCTCCAGCATCCGAAGAAAAGAAAAGGTTAAGACCGATTGTTGATCCAGCTATACTGAGAAAAATTGGGTTTGGTTCCCCAACTTTTGATAGAACATTGTTTGGCTTAGCAACGGACGAAGTGCTTGGAAAAGTTGTTCAGGCTTTGCGTGAAGTAATTGGTCCGGAGCTAATCGCAGACAACCTAAATTCGGGTTCCAAAGACTCACGGAAAACAGTAACCAAAGAAATCGCAGGGAAGATTATTTACGCCGATCTAGAAAATCCAGACCAATGCTACATTAATATTGGCTCTGCACGAAACATTGCAGTACAACAAAAACTGGAGGTTAATGCGGCGGAACCTCTTGTGGATCCCGACACCAATGAGATTCTTGGGTATCTGAGCAGAAAAATTGGAATAATTGAAGTTACTGAGATTCAAACGGATCGGCTTTCGAAAGTTCGTATTATTGAAGGATTTGGCAAAATTAAAAAAGGAGATGAAGTTAAAGTCATAAAAGTTGAAGAACCAGAGGAAGAAGAGACTTGATGTTTTAATCTCTAGTCGCGGACTGACTGAAAGTCACGAAAAAGCTAGGCGACTTATCCTTGCCGGTGAAGTGAGTGTTAATGGCAACACAGATTTGAAACCGGGGCAACTCTTTCCGCATGATACAGAGATTGATGTTCGTGAACCATCCAAGTACGTTGGACGAGGTGGAATCAAACTTGAGAAAGCAATCAGAGACTTCGACCTTCTCGTTGATGGAATGGTGGCAGTTGATGTCGGTGCTTCAACTGGAGGGTTCACCGATTGCCTATTACAAAATGGTGCCAAGTTCGTTTACGCTATTGATGTGGGATATGGTCAATTAGCTTGGAAACTTCGTCAAGATCCACGTGTGGATGTAATCGAACGCACGAACATCCGTCAAGTTAATCCAGCCCAATTCAGTTCGCCAATTGATATTGCTGTCATCGATGTTTCATTCATTTCTTTGAAAAAGGTAATTCCTGCTGTCATGGACATCATTAAGCCAACAGGGAATATTCTTGCTTTGATAAAACCACAGTTTGAAGTGGGAAAAGGTCTAGTGGAGAAGGGCGGGGTTATTCGTAATTCGCAAGTTCATACCAACGTTTTATATGAACTAATTAAATTTATAACGGAATTGGAGCTTTTTGTAATGGCAATTTCATTTTCCCCAGTACGGGGGCCTGCAGGCAATATCGAGTTTTTTATCTTGATGAAGTATGGTAGTAGTAACCAGAAGGATTGGTCTAATCGGGTTAACCAAGTCGTCCAAAATGCTCACCTTGCATTTTCTTAAATGCTAAAAGAAATTCAGCGGAAAATCACTCACCTTATTGGTTTAGTTATACCAATTCTTTATCACTATGCTGACAATAAGCGCTTTATTGTTGTCGGTCTGATTTTTGTAGCATGGCTATTTTTATGTTTGGAGATCTTTAGGTACGTGGTTCCCGATTTCAGTAGCTCGTTCCTGAAGTTCCTTTCACCAATTTTACGCTCTCATGAAAAACGGGGTAAAGTACTAGGCTCGACCTATTTTGTGCTTAGCTCCCTCTTGTCTGTTATCCTTTTCCCTCAAAAAATTGCGGTGACTTGCATAACATTTCTGGGACTGGGAGATTTGTTTGCGGCAATCATAGGCAAAAAATGGGGACGAATAAGAATCTTGTCAGGGAAGAGTCTCGAAGGAAGTTTAGCTTGTTTTGTAACTTGTTTTGTTGTCTCAATCCTTGTTATTAAGATTAAGCCGATTGTTGGGTTATTTGGTGCTGTCGCCGCCACTGCTTTTGAGCTCATTCCGATTGGGATCGATGACAATTTAACTGTGCCGCTTATGTCTGGATTTGTCATGTGGACAGTAATAGAGTGGGCTCCTCTATAGATATGGCAAAGATCGAGCTGAAAAATGTTACCAAGTGTTTTGGCGATGTAATTGCTGTTAATAATGTCAGTATAGAGATTTACGACCGCGAATTTCTGGTGATGCTTGGGCCTTCTGGATGCGGCAAAACTACGACTCTTCGCGCAATCGCTGGACTTGAGGATATCGACGCAGGTAATATCCTCATCGATGAGAATTCCATTAATGACCTGTCGCCGGCTGATCGAAATATTTCATTCGTTTTTCAATTCTATGCTTTATATCCTCACCTGACTGTTTTTGACAACATTGCTTTTCCTCTCAAAGCTTCGAGGGTCGAAAAAACAGAGGTTGAGAGGCGCGTGCTAGAAGTGGCCGAAACTCTGCAAATTGACGCCTCATTGAATCAGAAACCCAAACAGTTGAGTGGCGGTGAAATGCAACGTGTCGCTCTTGGTCGTGCGATGGTCCGTCGGCCAAAAGCTTTTTTGATGGACGAACCGATGTCAAATCTGGACGCAAAATTGAGGATTCAGATGCGATCAGAATTGAAGCGGCTACAGAAAAAAATTGAAACAACGACTGTCTTCGTAACACATGATCAGATCGAAGCTATGTCAATGGCGGATCGAATTGTGGTTATGCACCAAGGTGAAATCCAGCAGATTGATCCACCCCAAAAGATATATAATCAGCCGAAGAATCTTTTCGTTGCTCAGTTTATAGGAAGTCCAGCGATGAACCTCCTGGAATGTGTCTTAGAATCAAAAAGTGGTGAATTAGTATTATCGTTACTTCATACTGAATGCTCGTTTACTCTTTCTGAAGCAATTACTCAAAAGATGATGCAGAAACATAAATTAAGCAAGATCATTTTTGGCATACGCCCTGAACATGTTACGCTTTCCAAAACTCCAATAGACTGTCAAATTGAAACCAACGTTCATCTTGTTGAGTACCTCGGCGCTGCGAAAATAATCGATGTCATACTTGGTGAAAATAATCAGACTCACTCCCCAGTTTTTTTTAAGTCACGTGTTCATTCATCCTTTCAAGTTTCTGTTGGTGAACCTGTATGGATCAATTTTGAAGAGCGGGCTATCCATATTTTTGATCAGGAAAGTCAGGAGGCCATTTAATGAATGTCTATAAATGACATTTATTTGGTAATAAGCTGCCTCTTAGAAATGGAAGATATACCTCTTTTGGCATTACCAGAAAGTCCCCAACTCATAGCGTTAGACCTTGATGGAACGTTGTTGAATAGCAACCATTCGGTAAGCTTTCGAAACAAGCAGATTTTGACACAAGTGTCAGAACAAGGTATATATGTGGTGCTAGTTTCTGGCAGAATGCATAGATCTATATTGCCTATAAGCAACCAGATTGGACTTGAAAATCCAATTGTTTCCTATAATGGTGGGATGGTTAAACATGCAACCACGGGGAAGATATACAGTCATACGCCAGTCCCCGCAAAATTTGCCCGTAAAATAATTGATCTTGTTAATCAGGAAAACCTACATCTCAATTTCTGTCTGAATGATGAACTTTATGTCCGAGAAAAAAATAAATGGAGTGACCTTTATGAATTTCGAACGGGAATCTCTGCAACAGCGGTTGGAAACCTTCTGTCCTTAGCTGGAGAGGAACCCACAAAGGTGCAGATACTTGACGAACCGGAGAAAATTGACCAACTGTTTCCAATACTGCAAGAGACATTCGGACATGATCTATATGTAACAAAGACGCAAATCGAATACATTGAGTTTATGAATCTGCAATCGACAAAAGGTCGAGCACTGAAAGCACTTGCGGCTCAACTCAAGATTCCGATTTCAAATACGGTGGCATTTGGTGATGGTTACAATGATAAAAGTATGATGGAAACGGTAGGATTCAGTATTGCAATGGCAAACGCTGTTGATGAAATCAAGGCGATTGCAGATTACGTTACAACATCGAACGACGATGACGGAATAGCTGTTGCTGTTGAAAAATTGTTATTATAAAATTAATTTGAATTATTTTCTGTAGCTTCTTCTTTTTCTTCCTGTTGATCCATGCCGGGGTCGTTTGTGCTAGGTTCCTCATTCTCTGATTCTTCTTTGGTATTAAGCTCGCTTTTTCTTTCCTTCATACCTAAGATAGGAATGCTAGCAACAAGTGCCAAAGCATTACCTTTACGTTCCAGATCCATTTCAACTTCATCAGTCTTAAGTGTAAAGTATTTCGATAAGAGTATTGTAACTTCTGATTGGAGACTCTGCATGACTTCCTCATTGATACTGAATCGATCCTGAACAAGTATCAACTTAAGACGGCTTTTGGCAATATTTTTACTTTTATCCGCTCGTGTGAGTATTTGGATTAATCGTTGAATCATTTAATTGCGTCCCTCAATCCCGTCGACCAAGTAATTTCCCCCAAAAGCGGATAAATGTACCATCAACTTTGAAATCAGGGATCGGCATTTCTTTCCCTTCTATTCTTTCAGAAATCCGCCTATAAGCTCCCGCTGCACCAGTTTTGCTGTCGTGTATAAGTGGCTGGCCACGATTTGTTGAACCGACAATATTTAAATCCTCTGGAATGACACCAATGAGATTAATTGATAGAATATCAAGAACATCCTCTGAATCTAACATGTCGCCTTTTGCCACCATTTTTGGGTTGAGCCGGTTAATGATTAGGTCGATCTTATGGATATCTTCGGATTGTAAGAGCCCGATAATTCGGTCGGCGTCCCTCACCGCCGAAACCTCTGGTGTAGTTACCACTAACGCTTCTTCAGCGGCGGATACGGCATTTCTAAATCCTTGCTCGATACCTGCTGGTGAATCAACAAGCACGTAGTCATTCTCTTCTTTCAGTTTAAGGCACATGTCACGCATTTGCTCTGGCTCAACATCATTCTTATTATTCCGTTGGGAAGCAGCTAAGAGCTTAAGATTTTCAACGCGTCGATCTTTGACCAGAGCACGTTCGAGGGTGCTGCTACCGTCAATGACATCCATTGACGTGTAGACAACACGACCTTCTAATCCCATGATTACGTCTAGGTTACGTAATCCAATGTCTGCATCAACCACCACCACCTTTCTATTTGATAATGCAAGAGCTGTCCCGATATTGGCAACACATGTACTTTTGCCAACACCTCCTTTTCCAGATGTAACAACGATAACTCTTCCCAATTTATTATCTCCAAATTGATTGACAGATTAACTAGGGTAGCTTTTCATAACACCTAAAATTCTTCAAAATCCTCAACTATGACGTTACCTTGTTTTATTCGTGCCACTTCCATCATAGGTTTACGACGGCGTTTCCTTGCAGGAGGCCGTGTAATTACATTACCTATCCGAAGTTGCGTTGGTTCCATGTTCATAGCGACGACAGCAGCTGCTATATTTCCCAAAGCCCCAGCATGCGCAATCCCGCGCAAATTTCCAAGTACAATAATATCGCCAGAAGCTGTTACCTCAGCACCAGGGTTAACATCCCCTAGCACAATAATATTACCTTCTAGAAAACGCTCCATCTGCCCGGAACGAAGTGTGTAACGAATGAGTTCCGCCTTCTCTTTGTCAGTTGAAAAAGGCTCATTATAAACTGACGCGCCTGGCGAATCCGCGGGAATTCCCTGAATCGGTTTTTCGGTTGATGAAGAAGTTAGTCGAGACATGGTGATAATTTCGTCACCAGCATTTAAAGACTCAAGACCATATTCCTGTTGCATCAAAGAGTAGAAATGACTGATATCCTGTGGTGATAATGACTGATTTTGTTGTTCGATTCTAACCATAGTACCTGCCAGCGAATTTCCAAGATTTGCCAGGCGCTGTTTTATGGCTGACTCAATTTCAGCAATTGAAGCGTCTGAGTCTATAATTAGACGCAGCCCATCTCGATATCCCTTCAATTCAACAGGTACATATGATTCATCATTCATTTTAATCCAACTATTATTCATGCAACCTTTGCCAAAACGTAAGGACCGTCTGGAATGGCAACGATTTTCGCGCCTTCCCCATATTTTTTGAGTACTATTTCAATTCCTTCATTAGGGGATCTTAAAGGATTGACAAAAAGATTTTTTTGTTGTTCATAAGGAATCTTATCAGAATAAAAATAAACATCAGCTTTTCGGGTGGCTTTGGCGAGTTCTTCAAGTTGCCATTGATCTATCACAAAATTCTTTGGGTTATATATATTGCGAACGAACTGTTCTAAGTTTTTCGTTTTTAGGATCAGATCCGTAAACGGGCCACTACCAATTCCCTCTTGGCATTCGGCGACCAAGATCACCATCCCACCTTCTCTGACAACTTCAACAGCGGCAAGTACTCCTTTTATTGCCTGATAAAATGTTGCATCTAAAGGATAACCTGCAGAGGAAACAATGACTGCGTCTACTGGTTCTGAGAGAGTTACCTTTGTTTGTTTTTCTACAAACTTGGTACCAGCCAGGTGAGCATTTACCATATCTCCCGCAAACACTCCGGTTAGTTGACGACGATCATTAATTGTAACGTTCAAACTAAAATCGACACCGGCCATCAGAGCAATTTTTGTCGCTTCAACATGGAACGGATTACCTTCTAGAATCCCAACTGTCGCCTTTGGATGCTCAAGTATTTCGGGGCCATGCATGATTTTCATTGTTTCGATACTTGCCAAACCGGGACAAATTGCTTTTCGTCCACCTGAGTATCCGGCCATCAAATGTGGTTCGATGAGAGCTGATATAACTCTCAGGTCAGATTCAACATAGAGTCTATTGATCAAAACTGGCGTGCCATTTTGTGTTTGACCGAGATTAATTAGCGTTTCCGGTCTCTGTGAAAAGTGATTAACAATGCGATAATTTTCCACAATCTGACTACCAACCATTTCTAGAAGTTCATCACCCTCGTTCGGTCGATGGACACCAGTTGCAATCAGGATGTTAATTTTGTCGCGTGGGACACCTTGGTCTTCAATTATCTTTAGTATCGGGGGCAAAATGAGTTTATTTGGAACGGGTCGCGTAATGTCAGAGATAACAATGGTCGCGGATTCTCGATTCTTGGCCAGTTCTGATAGTGCAGGCGAATCTATAGGCGATTCGAGGGCATCCAAAATTGCTCGTTCAGGATTATCAATTGGCGGGAATTCTTGTGATGTCAATACATCTGCAAGATTATGATCGGGAACATCAACCCTAATCTCACTACGGCCATACTTCATGTTAACCTGCATTGCTTAGAACTGATCCTTACAATCACTTTTTGTTTGGGGCATGAATTCCATTATAAAAGAGATTGATAAATCGTGCAACACTTTTTTGTATAATGTTACAATTTACTTGTACTTCTGTTGTGCATAACTTGTTTTAACTTGCACAATAGTATACACTTGTGCCTTCTACTTGAGATTTAGGGGGGTACGAGCAATGGCAGAAAGCAAATCTGCAAACATTACGTGGCATCAGGCCACAATCGATTGCGTAGCAAGAGAACAACTGCTTAACCAAAAAGGTTGTGTCATTTGGTTTACTGGACTTTCTGGATCAGGGAAATCAACTCTGGCTAACGAAGTTGCAAGCGCATTACACCAAAATCAGCATCTAACGTATGTTCTAGACGGAGATAATATCCGGCATGGTCTCAACAAGAATTTAGGATTCTCCCCGGAAGATCGAGAAGAAAATATTCGTCGGATTGGTGAAGTCGCTAATCTCTTTGCTGATGCAGGTGTTATCATAGCAACAGCCTTTATATCACCTTACCGAGCAGATCGAGACAAAGTTAGGAATTTACTTGAAGATGGGGGGTTCATTGAGGTGTACGTTGATTGTCCGATCGAAGAGTGCGAAAAGCGAGATCCAAAAGGGTTATATAAAAAAGCAAGATCGGGTGAAATTAAGGGGTTTACTGGAATTGATGCGCCTTACGAAGCACCAGAGAAGCCAGAAATCACTGTTGATACCTCCATGCTTAACTTGGAAGATTCGGTACGAAAAGTCATAGGTTATCTTGAATCAGCAGGCCTAATTTAAAGGTGAGAATAATCAGTGATTGATAATTCTCACTTAATTAATTATCATCTTCACGTTCACTTAGCAACTCGCCACGCTGGAGCCGTTCCGCATTCTCAGTAGACCAGAGAATGCCTTTCATCAGTTTTTGGGCAGCGATATACCGGGTTGCGGCCAGTAGGTGTATTCGCTTCTCCTCAACGTTGGTTGATAGATCAAAGTGTCGGAACGCGACTTCAAGTACTTGGAACATGTGAAGTTCTGCATCTTCACGAAGCATGATGTGAGCGATAGTGTGTTTGAGTTGAGTAATGTCATGACCTTCCTCAAAATACTGGTTGACGAGAATCTCTGCTTCGAAGACTTTTTGGAAGTCGGCAAATTCTTGTAGCCTATCTAACATTTTCTTTGCAGAATCGAATGTCTCATCGAGGCGCTGTTCCAGTTTCGGGATTCGTGCCGCTGGCATATTCAGCCAACGAAGATAGGTTAGGAACACCGCACCATGAAAAAGACCGCGCATCAATTCTTTGCTTGGTGCTAGATGGAACGCGCGATAGAGACTGTGTGCATAAGAGTATATATTAGCCACATCATGCCAATCCCCTTCATTTTTGAGATGAAAACGTACCGTTCGAATAGCCGAAGCATAAGTCATTGCCCGACAAATGTCTGTTGGCCTTACTCCTTGACATAGTTTCTCTTCAATTTCTGCCACGATCGGCTCAAATGAATCACCAAGCATGGTTTGAGCGAACTCTGAAATGTCAAGAGAGGCTTGATTGGATTGATTAAGTTCCCAGATTTTATCCAGACGAGAGAAAATGTCTTCTAGAACCGGAATACTATCTGCCCACCGGGAAGTTTCTTCATGCCGTGTTCTGACAACCAGATCGATAACAATCGGTCGCAAAATCTCGTGTGCCCCTTCCCAATCTACGTAATCAAGTCCTTCAAACATCTTATTGGCAAAATCGAGTGCGTGTCCATCGCCGGTAAAATAGAAATCTGTTGCTGCTGTGAAGACAAAATCGGCAATGACTTCCCTCGAATACCCCCGGTCATGAAGGGTAATCAAAATTCGTTCTGCTGCTCCCCCATCCCGGAGATCAACATAATGACGAAACCAACGTTTGAGTGTTTTCAAATCGTGTTCTTCTTTGCTTCTAGGAAATGGGAAGCGTTGTCGACGTGAACTACCAGAGGTACGACGACCAATTTGTGTTAAGGCGTGGACCAGAAACAGATTATGATCTTTCGGATCTACATCGTCCCACATGTTGGCAGCGATAGTCAGAATTGCTGCACCTGATGACCACCCATCGCCTGTTTTGTTGGTTCCGTAGTAGAGTCCTTGCTGAATAATCTCTTTTGGATCTGCCTTGGCATCATTAAGTGCTGCTATCGCTTTGGCAATCAGGAATGAACTACTGTCTTTCAACCCTTGGATTAGCGCACGTTTGCCGCGATCTATCACACGTCGTTTAGCCGCTTCTCTTTCTCCTCGATTTATGCCGACGTACAAATATCCATCATCACGAAGTTCTACTGGGAAAGCCTTTAGATCATCGCCGAAGGTAAGAAAGCACCCACCTGTTTTGAGATCAAACTCCCAGTGGTGCCAGTGACAAATAAGAACTCCATCTCGAACACTTCCTTCAGACATCGGATATCCCATATGAGGACAGCGGTTGTCTACAGCATAGTACTGATTTCCATAACGAAAAACAGCCAGATGGGTTCCATCCACATGAAAAGGTTTTCCTTTTCCTTCCTCAAAAGTATCGGTTTGACATAGTTGATGGTAAACTAGTTTACTCTCGTCAAATTCAGGTACCGGGATATCAGCGATTTGAATCGTACCAGCCGAAGTCGTTTGCGATTCAGAGGATGTTTGGCTCATTGTTTTGCTCCCTTTTTTGTGGCAGTTAGAACGACGATTATCTCAGGAAATTTGACTAAATAAAAATTTGGGGTGAGAAATAATCACAGGTTACAAGAAAACGATTAATCCGTCAAACTAATTATTTCTCCATGTTTGGATGCAAATCAACTTGATCAACATCTGTTCATATCTGTTCAAGGCTGATGGTCGCGTCTTGACCGTTAATTTTTTGTGATTTGATGAAAGCTTTTGGGTTTGGAACAGTAACGATCTCCTTGGTTAAGGTTTCGGTAATGATGTAATTATAGTGTTGGTCGAAAGCCTGGTGAACAATCTCAGTCGATTCGATACTGATTCTGATGCGATCCGAGACATTAAAGTTCGCTTCCTTTCGAGCTTGCTGAATTTTATTTACAATCTCGCGCGCGAATCCTTCTAGAACCAGATCTTCTGTCAGTTCAGTGTTTAAGGCAATGAATTTCTTGTTATCCCAATCAACTGCATGGCCGTCACGTGTCTTGCTGTTCCAATGGATCTCTCCTTCCTTAAGCGTAAATGATTGGTTGCCAACCTCAATGTTGACGTTTCCGTTTGCCTTCATGCTCTGCATCAGAGTGTCACCATCAACTTTAGCAACAGCCTTAGCGATTGCTTGAACAGATTTTCCATACTTTTGACCAAGAATTTTGAAGTCGATTTTGCCTTCATAACTGTAAAATCGACTCTTATCTTGACCAATAAAGTGGATTTCTTTTATATTCAGTTCCTCCAAGACAAGATCTTTTAAACGATTAACAGGTTCTTCCTTGCTATTATCAATTGTGAGGGACGATAACGGTTGGCGGATTTTGATCCCAGTTTGATTTCGCAAAGCCCGTCCCCAGGCAACGATATCACGAACAGTCGCCATATCTTTTTCAAGTTGCTCATCTATCAGTTGCTCATCCAAGGCAGGGAAATCAGTTAAGTGGACACTCTCTGTGGCATTTAGATCAATGGAACAAACCAGGTTTCTGTAGATCGAGTCAGCGATAAATGGAGTAAACGGCGCCAGCAATTTCGCCACACCTACCAATGCCTGATATAGTGTGACATAAGCTGATTGTTTATCTAATCCGATTTCCGCTCCCCAGAATCGATCGCGGGATCGTCTCACATACCAGTTGCTTAAATCATCAACAAATTCAGCAACAGCACGTGTGGCGTTGGTAATATGGTAATTTTCCATTTCGTTTTGAACTCGTTGGATAGTTAAATGCAACTTCGATATTAACCATCGATCCATCATTGACCTATTGGAGAGATCTGGTATATTGGAGAAATCAATTCGATCAAGGTTTGCGTACATCACGAAGAACCCGTAAACATTGTAGAGAGTCCCCATAAATTTCTTCAGTGCTTCATCAATTGCCTCAACTGTGAAAGCGCGGGGTGTCCATGGCGGGCAAGATGTGTAAAGGTACCATCGCATGGCGTCGGCACCTTGTTTGTCGAGAATCTCCCATGGATCAATAGTATTGCCGCGACTTTTACTCATCTTTTGGCCGTCTGCGCCAGTAATCAGTTCAAGACACAAGCAGTTCTTGTAGGCAGGTTTATCGTAGAGGAGGGTACCTGTCACCAACAAGCTATAGAACCAGCCGCGCGTTTGGTCTATGGCTTCCGAGATGAAATCTGGAGGATAATTTTTCTCAAATATATCTTGGTTTTCAAAAGGGTAGTGCCATTGGGCAGTGTGGGCAACTCCCGAATCAAACCAACAATCAATTACATCTTCGAAGCGGGACATTTTGCCACCGCACTCTTGGCAAGCCAAAATAATTTCGTCAATATATGGACGATGAAGTTCTATATCGTCCGGCACATCATAACCGTGTTCTTTAAGTTCTTGAATCGAGCCGACAACATGATGATGGCCGCAATCCTCACATTCCCACACGGGTAGTGGAGTTCCCCAGTATCTTTCTCGGCTCAGTCCCCAATCGATGTTGTTTTCAAGCCATCTTCCGAAACGACCATCCTTGATATGTTCTGGGTACCAGTTGATTTCCTGGTTGTGCTTAAGCATTTGGTTCCGAATGCTGGTGGTTCGAATAAACCACGATTTGCGGGCATAGTACAATAGCGGTGTGTCACAGCGCCAACAAAATGGGTACTCGTGTTCATACTCGGTTGTTTTCAGTATCAATCCCCTATCTATCAAGTCCTCGATGATCTTGGGATCTGCGTTTTTCACGAATTCGCCTGCCCATGGTTGAACCGCGTCCACAAAATTCCCAGCAGTGTCAACTAGTTGCACAAAAGGCAGTTCATACTTTAGCAACATCTCATAGTCATCCTGACCGAATGCAGGGGCAGTATGGACAAGACCGGTGCCATCTGTAAGAGTCACAAAATCGCCACCGATGACGTAATAGGCTTTTTCTTTAGGGGTAGCAAAATTAAACAGCGGTTCATACTCCCAATCCAAGATTTCTTTCCCTTTAAAGACCTTCTTAATCTTCACTTGTTCTTTTTCACCAAAGACATTACTGACTAGGGCCTTGGCAAGAATAAGGTCTTGTCCCTGGTATTCAACAGAAACATAATCATAATCTTCACCAACAACAATTGCTACATTTGATGGTAGCGTCCAAGGTGTTGTTGTCCAAACGAGTAGAAATGTATTGACAAGATTTTTGACTGGAAACTTGATGTAGATCGACGGGTCGGTGACAACTTGGTATCCTTGGGAAACCTCGTGATTTGCCAGTGTCGTGCCGCAACGAGGGCAGTAGGGCTGGACTTTATAACCTTGGTATAGCAAGTCTTTTTCCCATGCCTGTTTCAAAACCCACCAAACACTTTCAATATAGTTATTTGATAGCGTAATATATGGATCATCTAGATCGACCCAGAAACCAATTCTCTCTGTCATCTTCCGCCAATCTTGCTCATACTGAAAGACATTTTCTTTGCATTTCTCGATGAAATTTTTCACACCATAGGCTTCAAGTTCCTGTTTGTTTTTTATGTTGAGTTGTTTCTCGACCTGATACTCGATAGGTAGACCATGTGTGTCCCAACCTGCTTTCCGCTGCACATAATGTCCTGTCATTGTCTTATATCGACAGATAGCGTCCTTCATAACACGTGCGAGGACATGATGTACTCCAGGAGGGGCATTAGCAAAAGGTGGGCCTTCAAGGAAAACGAATGGTGGATCAAGTGATCGGTTTCTAACACTTTTCTGAAAGATATCTTCAGCTTGCCAAAACTCTAGAATTTCTTCCTCAATTTTTGGAAAGTGAAGTTTTGTCGATACTTCCTTAAACATAAGTTTCATACTCCTGCTTCAATGCACAAAAAAGCCCATCATCGGCATTACGATGATGGGCTTTTCCGGAATTTACTTAAACCTCTTGCCCACCATCAATCGGAATTATAATCGAAATTATTGTAATTTAAGACAGAGGACATTATTGCTGCAATTGTGTGAGCATTCCAGTGACTTTGGACCCATTCTCCCAAGAAGGGAATCTTAGCAAATAGTGAATTGGATGTCAAGGTTTAGTTCTTGCTTGACAGCAGTGTGCATTCCTACAGATCAAAATATAAAAATGGTTTAGACCTTTTGATCCTAAATGTGATAATTCGTAACGGGTTAACATTTGAAACGTTTTAACCCACAAATCTTATTGATGTGGGTTTGCTTATGATCCGCATGTTAGAGAGAAAACAAATATGTCTATGAAACAGACAACAGAACAAATTCAGAAACGCCTTAAAATCGCCAACTTTCTACTGATATTTGCATTGTTAGTTATTTTTGTTCCGCCTGTTATGAAAGCTTGGGAAGGTGATAGCTCTATCCCGCCTGAATACAGCAAAATGGAATATGTTGCCAAAGAGACAGATGAATTTTTACCCATAATTTTCATCATGGGCATATTAATTCATTCCGGCATTCTTCTGTGCGAAGAGGTGAGAGGGATTCAAACGAAAATCAATGGATCGCCGCCAGAAACTGAAATTGATTAAGTTCCTGTCTCAACTGACAGTGATGTCATGATGGTGATATTTAAGTGGAATTGAGGATGGTGTAGAAAACGTTTCAGCTACTCCTGAGTGTTTTTGGTTAGCCAGCAGTCAGCGATGATTTGTCGTATTGTGTTTGCTTCAGCATAGTTGCTTAGATTTGATTTAATGATTATATTAATGGCCCGGTCTAGTCTCGTCTTTAGATTACCCCAAGCTTTACGAAGCCTAACGCTATCTGGGTGATTAGGTCGAGAGGTGGCCCGCAAAATTCTATGGATTATGCTAAGGTAAAAAAGTAGGTTATGCAGATCTATGTCAGCATTCGCCTGTTTTTGACCGGAGATTTCCATGCATGCTTCGATGATCTCTTGATTGATCAGACTAACAAAATTGCCCCCGGGTTGGTTAGCTCCCAGACTATTGAATGATTGTACCAAACGTTTGGCTTGCCAGTTCCAGCCAATGCTTGCGAAATCGATAAAAAATGTTTTTTGCTGGTTAATCAGGATATTGTGTGTGTTGTGGTCTAAGCTTCCTAAACTTTTTTGTGTTGAAAATAAATAGTTTGATATATTGTTCCAGCATAGATCTATCCTTTTTTGATGATTTGTACGTTGTACCCGCTCGCTGGATTGGACGATGTAGGAAACTATTTTTCGGCATTGTCCCAAAATTCCCTGTAGTTGTTGATCTTGGTCGACAGGGAAGACGTATGGTGTTAGATCGTCTTGGGATTTCTGAAACGCTTTCTCGATATAATAGAACTGCAAGATGGCATGGCTGACGGTTGCTTTCCAGTTAATCCTGCTTTTTTGGATCATGTCGTCTAACGTTTGGTTGCCACACCATTCAATCAGTAGTGATTGATCTTTCTCTGATTGCCAAATGATTTTTGGTACGCTACAACCTGTGGATTTGAGAACCTTGAGAATCTTTGACTCAATTTCAAAAGGAGTAAATTTACATTCACCAATTGGGGTGTGTATAAAGTGTTGCTTTAAGGCAAAAGTGTTTTGGCCTATTTCTATTTTCCAAACGTTATTTTCTGATAAATCTCGAATTGGTGAAGTGTGAAGGCAATCGACACTAACGCCGAAGAATATGGCAATCTTCTTAATTATGGGGTTATCATCAAACATAAAAATGTGAGCTTTAGAAATTAAAAAAACGAAAAAAATGCAACCGAACGGGACACTTTATCTTGTCAGTACACCAATTGGTAATCTTGAAGATATTACCCTTCGAGCTTTACGTATACTGGGTGAGGTCGGTCTTATCGCAGCGGAAGACACGCGACGTACGCGCCAATTGCTTACACATTACAACATTGAAACATCGGTTGTCAGTTTTTTTCAGGGTAACGAACGCGCGAAGTTAGAGGGGTTGATTGACCAATTAAGATCGGGAAAATCAATCGCTTTAGTATCGGATGCTGGCACCCCGACAATTTCAGATCCGGGTTACCTTCTTGTTGTGGGAGCAATCAAAGCAGAAATTATAATTGTACCGATTCCGGGAGTAACGGCCTGTATGTCTGCCGCTTCAGTTTCAGGCATGCCGTTACATAATTTCGCTTTCGAAGGGTTTTTATCGCCCAAGTCTGGTAAGAGAAGAAGAAAGCTTATTGAATTAAGCCAAGACGAACGAACAATAATATTTTACGAGTCCCCTCACCGTTTGGTCAAGTTTTTAGTTGATGTGCTCGAAATATTGGGAGATCGGCGAATCTGCATTGCTCGTGAATTGACAAAAAAGTTTGAAGAGATTTTTTATGGGACAGTAAGCGAAGCAATTGATAAATTCACCGATCAACCGCCGCGTGGTGAGTTTACGGTTGTGGTGGCGGGAGTAGATCTGTGAGGAGACTAATTAGCTCATCATTTTCTCTCGCAAGTTCATATGCGCGGTTAATTTTTTCTTGGTAATTAAGATTCTGTTCATTTGGCGTCCACAGCAATTCCAGTTCGCGCGGATTGAGCCGATCGTATTTGACTCTAACAAGTGTCAAATCGTAATCATCGGGGATCATCAAAATCCAGTCAATAGTTTCTCCCCGGTCCGAATGTCGACGATCGAGTTTTAAGTTTCGATCTTGGTGAGGGATGTTTTTCTTTATCCAGTTCTGGCGACCGAATTCATCAACCTCAAAGTTTCCTACCTCAAGCCAAGTTCGACCGGAGCCATTGGGTTTGGTTGTCACTTCAACTCTATGCAAATCTGTTATTCTCCCTCAACTGTGTATGCCAACTCAGTCTTCGATCCATGGTTATTAGCGGATCTTGCTGCGGCTTCGATAAATGCGACAATTTCGACGCTTTCGGAAATATCAATCGGCGATTCGCCGGTTTCAAACATCTTGACTATCTTTCTCAGTAGTTCTCGGTAAATGAAGTTTGCATTGATTGATGTGCGAACAATCGACTTTTCGCAGTAGGCGGTAAACCCAAAACCACTCTGCCCTTTTCGGATACCCCGAAGAGTACCTATTCGGCCATCATACCAGAGGCCGGAGATAGCATCTGTATCATCGTTGGATGCTGCCCACACGGATTGACATCCTGGTCCCATCAGCGCATAGAGCATTTCAACACCGTGGATGCCGTAATGAAATAAGCCAGGATTCCTCGGATGAAGTGTAGCAGTTGTATATACTTCCGCACCGACAACTTGTCCCACCCCGTTTTGGTCTTTCTGAATGTTGGTAACTTCAAGAGCGTATCGCAGAGAAGAGGATGAAAAGATTGGGATGCCCCTATTCCTAGCAAGATCCACAAGTGCCTTAGCGTGTTCAAGTGAGCAGGTCAAAGGTTTGTCGATGAATACTGGTATCCCCGCTTCCAAAAACGGTAGTGTTCGATCATAATGCACGCTACCGTCAACCGACTCGATCATCACAGCATCAACTTGTCCTATAATTTCCTCGGGTGTATCGACAAGAGGTACTCCATATTCCTGCATCTGTTGGGTGAAACCGGGAATCCGTTCCGGTGATAATAGCGATTTGCCTGGACATCCGACGGTAACTTTCGCACCATTGACCCATTGATCCGAATCAACACCAACGTGGTTTATACGTTGCGTAAATGCAACGACATGTGATGTGTCAAAATCGACTATCCCTATCTTAACCATATTTCTCCTTGTGGCTTCATAGTGGCTTCATAGAAATGATTATAAGTTTTATTGACTGGCAGCGTGTGTTAGGATTGGACATAATTCTGAGCTAAACAGAATCTGCGATGAGTGGCGATTTCTGATCTGGAGTCGCCGTTTACTCTTTAATATTAGACTTCTTGCATTAAGTAGTAATACTCACCAAAGTCCTAGCTGGGAGGTAGCTGAATTCTTTGACATATGTGACACAAAAATCCCCGAACTTCTGTGTCTTTGACTTATGCAAGAGGTCTATTATGTTAAATTATAGAGGGAAATCGATTGATTTTCCTTGTTCATTTGCCATGTAGAATCCTTGCATCAATTCAGTCAGATCCCGCCCATCTTGGATCGTAATCGACATCGTTTCGTCATACAAAATGGCGTTGATCCACTGTTGCATCGACGAAGGTAAAGAATTCGGCATGTTGGCAAGATCTTCTGCTTGTTGCTCTTCAGACAATTTCCGTGTTTGGAATTGAAGATCTCCCTGCCCGATCACAATTGATCCTTCCGTCCCATAAATTTCTGTTAGGTTTGGTCCGGATCTATGAACCCAGGAGCAATCAACCAGACCAATAGCATTATTCTTAAATTCAACGACTGACACGCTATTATCATCAATTGGATAGTGACCAGTAAAGTTGTTCATTATGGAGACAGTTCTCTTCGGTTCGCCCATTAGCCACCGCATACGATAAACCGGGTGACATCCGAGATCGAACAATGCCCCTCCGCCGGCTCGAGCCGAGTCTGCAAACCACGCACTGGGACCGCTGAACCACTTATCTAGTGCTGCCGAGTGAGCGATTCGAAAACGACCAAAAGTAATGTCACCAAGAAGCCCATCATCTATCGCTTTCTTAGCAAATAGAATACTGGAGTCGCAACGTTGTGGCATTGAAATCATAAACTTAACGCCGGATCTTTCGACGGCATCAATAATTTCGTCACATTCAGCAACTGTTATAGCCATGGCTTTTTCAGTAAATATGTGTTTTCCTGCCTCTGCCGCAGCTACTATCACCCGCGGGTGATCAGAAGTAACGGCATCGACAACCACTGCGTCAACATCATCACGTCCAAGAATTTGGTCTAAATCTGTTGAAAACGGTATCCTATACTCTTCGGCAATTTGCCTGCCTCCGTATTCTTCTTCATCCCATACTGCGACCAATTCTGTCTCTGGATTTTCCCGAACGGCGTTGGCGTATCCTTTTGCGTGAACGTGTGCGAAACTCAACTTCGCAATTCCGATCATTATACTTGGTTCTCCTTATAATTATTGCTGGAGGGATTTTATCGTTATTACCACTTTTGTGTCAAGATTGAATCTCATAATGTAATCGATATATGAATTCATAATAATAAATGCTGCTATTGAATTCGTTTCCGACGATTTATGAGTTGTTGGGTGAGGGTTTCTACGTCTTTGTGATGAAATCCAAGCTCTTTTGCTTCATTGACTATCATCTCCGCCTGGATAGAGCTATCATTTTTAACCAGTTGAATAGCTTGATCATACGCTTGAATTGCGTCATCGTAATTCCTTTGTTCTTGAAGAATAAACGCAAGGTATGTGTACGCAGCAGCAAGACGTGGTGAATTTGGTCGGCTTTTAATGAATTCCTTGAACGTAGTTTGAGCTTGTCCGAACCGCCGGTCTTGGTGGTGTACGCGTCCGATTCGAAAATGGGCGCGATCGGCAAAACTGTCAGTATAGCCATCTGCAAGATACTGAACTCGTTCCGGAAACGCTATCGTTGTTTGGTAGGCTTTAAGAGCTTGATCAGATTTGTCAAGAGATCTATATATTTCGCCGAGTTGGAAGTTAGCCATCATCGTCTGCCATGAGGATGGATGAAAGTTGATGAGATCCTTGTAAACCTTTATTGCTTTGGTATGCTCTTTCTTATGAAAAGTCAGGATTAACGCGCTACGATATCGAGCTTCCGCTGCCCAGTCTGATCCGATTGATTCTTTGATTGCCTGTTCATATGACGCGAGCGCATGAGTGTAGTCTTGTAAATTCCGCTCATAGATTTTGGCGATTTGTAAGTTTATTTTGGCGATTTGTTCCGAATCCTTTGTCTGTAATGCATGATTTCTGAGATTCTGAATTGCCGCATGAAATTTAATCGGCTCAAGCTGCTCGATGGCAAAGCCTGCGGTTTTCTGATCCGGATGATTGGCAATTAACTGTTTGGCGATCTGTAGGGCAGAAATGTAATCTTTGGCCTGTGACAGATCTTGGACATTTTGCCACTCAGTTTCGTGAAGACGCGATCTAAGTTCAGTAATCTTTGATTGTAACTCTGATTTAATTTTTGTTTTTGTTTGATGGTACCTTCCAATTTCACCAAAGTAAGCAGGATTAGTGATTGGCAAGTAGACATTGACAAAGATCTCTAAATTATTAATGGCATACCGTACGTTTTTTATTTCTTCGTAGCAGAGAGCCATCCAATAATAGACCGCGTACATCTTCCAAAAATTAGGATGTTTATCTATAATTCGATCAAAATACTTGATTGCTAATTTGGACTGATTGTTATGTTTATGAATCAGTCCAATCTGAAAAAGTGCATCAGCGGCAAAGTTACTTGTTGGATATTGATTATCAACTTTTTGGTATGCATCGATTGTAGGAATTGGCTGATTCAATGACTTTTGATAAATGCGACCAACTCGCCATTGCGCTTCAGCGGAAATACGAGTCGATGGATGCTGATTCAAAAGCGCTTCGTATAGTGCTATAGCCTTATGTGGTTGGTTAAGCTGAGATTGTTGCCGATACAGTTCGGAGATCTGAAACTTTGCTTCGACTGCCATTGGCGTGTTGGGGTAGGTGGCTATAATCAGCTGAAGTTCGTTTAACTCTTTGGTTGCGTTTTGTATATTGTTAATTTTTTGGCGTCCGGTTTGGTGTGCGAAATGTTCTGGGTTGGTAAGGTTGACAAGATGTTGGTAGGATTCAATCGCTTTATCGTACAGATTCATTCTGCAATACGCATCGCCCTTTTTAAGGATTGCCAGATAAAGATCTTCTGTAGGAACCTTTTTGCTGGGGGGTAGTTGGAGTATTTGATCATAAACGGCAACTGCTTCAGAATAATTGTGTGTGTATTGATAATATATTTCGCCTAGTTGGTGATAAATGCCGCTGAGCCTGTTTGCATCATTGACTCCACGTGTTAATTTCTGCAGATTATCAATCGCTTGCTCATAGTTTCCAGATCTGATGAGCATATTCAGATCAGTTGTTTCGGCGTGGAGGATGGATGGGACAAGGAGAAGCAGTAAAATGACAAGCTGACGAATCTGTAGAACACACATTTTTCGATTTTGTGGTCTCTCAACCGGACATCGCTGTTGATTGAGGCGAATCCTTAGAGCCCTTTATTAGAGAATGCTTGTGCGACCTGAATTTGCTGATCTACAATTTCTGCCCAATCCATCCCTTTTGCATTCTCGCGTAGTCTCCGAAATTGACTGGTTGTTGACCAATCATCGTTTCTGAGATGTTTAGCGTCAATTGCTTCCTCAAAGTGGCGTTGGATTTCTTGCTGTCGATATTGCTCTATTTTCTTCTCTTGAGTAAGGATAATAGATTGGGATGCGGTTGATAATACAGACTTTGGGTTTTTAGAACGAATTAGGCTGACGAAGGTTGGCGTTAAAGCAAAACCCAAGGCCAGTAGCATTACTGTCACAAAGCCGCCTCGCACCCAGAGTGAACGAATGGACAGAATTTCGACTATGCATGAAAAAATTGACTGCTTTTGTGAAGATTCGTTGGAGGCTAGTCGCTTGTATACTTTGATTTCGATGTCATCTAGAATAGTATCTGGTAGATTGACTTGCCCAACTAGGTTAGTGGTTGCTAGGGTGTCCTTCAGTGCATCGATCTCATTGCGAACATCTGGGTGATTTTGAAGGTATACTTCAAAATCGGCGATCAGATTTTCGTCTTTAATTGTGTTACAAACATAGTCAATGTATAATGACTCCCAACACTTAGATTTGAGCATTCAACAAACTCCTTCAACGCATTTCTCATGCTACTCTAAATTTCGTTGTTTTCCCGAAAAGGTTGTAATAATACTCTGAGTTTCTTTATCGCTCGATGCAGGTGGATTTTGACAGTGCCTTCTGCGATCCCGAGAACTTCGGAAATTTCCTTGATTTGCAACCCGTCGTAACGATTCATTAGAAAAACTTTTTTCTGGTTTCGGGAGAGATAGTTAACAGCTTGATTGATAACGCGATGTCGATCCTTCTCTACAATGAGTTTTTCCGGATCGCTGCCAAGGTCTTTGGCCATTGGCTCATCTATAGGCAATTGATCGTTATCTAGCGAATGGACTATTTGGCGTTTTTTTGATCGGTGGTGATCGATTGAAACGTTATAGGCAATTTTGTAGAGCCACGTTGAAAACTTTGCTTGAGGTTTCCACTTGTCCAGAGCTCGATATGCTTTGAAAAACACCTCAACCGTCAATTCCTCCGCATCTTCATAGTTTTTGACGGATCGAAGAATGTACGCATAAATTCTGTGCTTATAGCGCCGCATTAACTCGTCAAACGCATCTTGATCACCTAACTGGAACTTTGTAATTAATATTTCGTCCTCAAGTATATCCATTAATGAACCGCTTTTTTATATTTTAAAATTACACGGGTGTTTGGTTAAGAGGGGAACGAAAGCGAGAGTTGACTGGTTGACAAAAATTTCGGTTTATTAGCGACTTTCTTTTGACTTTTCGTTATAGGATTCTCTTATCCATCCTTCTAGTACCTCATCTGGATCTTCAACGACCGATTTGGTGAAAGTGAAATCTGACTTGCCAGTGTTTTGTTTGATCAAGCTGAGACCATGTTGATAACTTTCTAGAATTTCATCACAGATCTCTCGCGGCTCCTGCTGATTGCTAATGAATCGTGCGTATATCATTTCTGTTGCTTCTTGGTCAAACTGGATTTTCATTTTATGCTTTTCCTGGAAATCCCCTTCGTAACGCCGAATTCGTTCCTGAAAAACAAGGCGCGAGTTGTATTCTTGATTTGTCGTGATCCTCTCAAGTTCACCTTTTGGATCATTGACCACCTCTTTAGTAACTGCAAATTCCTTGATTGGTGATGACGGTAGCTCAAACTTGTAGTCACGCAAAACCTTCTCGCAAACGGTCATCAGTGCCCTCGCTCCAGTTTTCTGATGGTGTGCGAGGACGGCAATTTGGTGCAAAGACGCGTCTGAGAACATGGCTTCAACATCGTATGCTTGGAAGGATTGTTCATATTGTTTGATAATTGATCCTTCTGAATTTTTTAGGATGTAATACAGATCTTCCGCTTCAAGATCTTCACAGACAACGCGAATGGGGATACGCCCAATGAACTCTGGCTCAAAACCAAAATCGATAAAATCCTTCGATGTAATCTCGGCTAGCAAATCGATCGATCTCTGTTGGTTTCTGCCTTCTATACTGAAACCAATCGATTTCCAGTTGAGCCGCTTTTCAATAATATCACTTAGTCCGTTGAAAGCCCCACTCATAATAAACAGAATATGTCGGGTGTTAATTACCTGCTCTTCAATTTCACCTTTCTGTTGGAATTCTATAGCGGCTTTCACCTGCGCAGCCGGATCAGAACCAGATTTGAGATCGACTTCTGTTTCTTCCATTAACTTAAGCAGTCCGAATTGTACGCCGCGCCCACTGATATCACGTCCAATAATATTGGGGGGAGTCGCCAGCTTATCGGCTTCATCAATATAGACAATACCATATTGTGCGAGCTCAAGATTCCCGTCCGCTTGGGTAACCAGATCCCGTATTAAATCCTCCACGTTTGCACCAACATAACCAGTTTCACTGAAACGCGTTGCATCGGCTTTGACAAACGGAACACCAATTAGCTTAGCAATGTGGCGTATCATGTAAGTTTTGCCAACACCAGTTGAGCCAAGAACAATAATGTTCTGTTTTGAGTAATCTGTTTCAAGTAGCTTCGGATTCTCGTGACATTTGCGAACATGATTGTAATGGTCGCAGACAGCAATGGCGAGTGCTTTCTTGGCTTCATACTGCTTGATCACGTAGCGGTCTAGATATTGCTTGACTTCTTTTGGTTTGAGATCGAATTTGAGATCAATTTTTTTTTGGCTTTGGGTGTCTTGTTCGTTCAGCTCTATATTTGGGGGTGGTTGTTGAACAAAGCGAACTGTTCCTCCATATTTGTGTTTAATGAATTCTTCGAATTCTTTTTGGATTTCTTCTGCCGTTGGCTTTTTATTTTTTGTTTGATTTAACAATTTAATATTTCTCAATTCAGTTGTTATTCTATCTAGTTTACGTATGTTAAGATACAATTGTAACATTTTTTATGTCTGATTAAGACAATTTTAAGGCCTTTTGTAGCGGATATGAGTTTGGCTAGACAGGTCACTGGTGATGTGCTAAAATAAATCATACTAGTATTGGAATTGAGCACACCGTCAATTGTCGCCTTAATTCTGCTGTGCCCAGTGTTTTTAGTAACGTGTGCTGTGAAGAGGAAATCATGCCAGACTACACTCGTCAAGAGGTTTTAAAGCGATTGCATGCTAGTCTCGATAAAAAGGAACCATTGCTCGCTGTCGGTGCGGGTACCGGAATTACTGCCAAATTTGCTGAGCGTGGCGGTGCAGATCTCATTGTAATTTACAATTCGGGTCGCTATCGCATGTCAGGATTTGGCTCATGCGCAGGACTATTGGCTTATGGTGATGCGAATGCGATCGTTATGGAGATGGGGGAGCGTGAAGTTCTGCCCGTGGTTCAGAAAGTTCCTGTAATTGCTGGTGTGAATGGTACTGATCCAACCCGTCGGATGAGTAATTTCTTGAAGCAAATAAGAGATCTTGGTTTTGACGGGATTAACAATTTTCCGACTGTCGGTGTAATAGATGGTAAGTTCCGCGCCACGCTTGAAGAAACTGGTATGGGCTTTTACAAAGAAGTTGAAATGATCGAGATTGCCCATGATATGAATCTCTTCACCATAGTCTACGTATTTAATTCCGGCGAGTCCACCGCAATGGCTAAAGCAGGCGCAGACGTGATTATTGCCCATATGAATACGACTGTCGGTGGGACAATTGGTGCAGACACTGCTTTTACACTTGAAGGGGCCGCCCCACTTGTGCAAGCCATTTGTGATGCAGCCTTCACAGTAAGAGAAGATGTAATTTGCTTATCGCATGGTGGGCCGATTGCTACGGCAGATGACGCTGATTATATCACCAAGCACACAAGTTGTGTTGGTTTTGTCGGGGCCTCATCAATCGAGCGCTTCGCTTGTGAAGGAAGCATCCCGGAAATTACGGCTTCCTTCAAGAAAAGCTTATTAGAGTAAATCGAGGTCTAAAAAACTGAAGAAGATAACTATCGGCTTTATGGTGACCGTTATTGGTTACCTCTCACTTTATTATCTTGTGGGTGGTGTTTTTAGTATCGAGGTCGTCACCAACTGGTTGCAATTAACCGTAATTTACATCATTCTGTTTTGTCTGTTAATTAGTCTGTTGGTTTTATTGAAATGGTTGGGTGGTTCGATTATGCGAGTTGTCAGACCACATCGAAGTTCAACCGATAACTTCCAAAGTTAATGGTTTAGGGTGCGTTTCTGCTTGAAAGTAATTTTCTTACCTGCAATTTTTTCCCTGATTTTAGTTGGATTAACACACGGTGCTGGCGAAAAATTCATTGTCGCACAAGTTCGATACGGTGGTGGCGGAGATTGGTACGGCGATCGAACTGCGATATCCAACTGGCTGAAGTTTTTAAGATCGCGAGTTGATGTTGAAACAGCCAATGAGCGGGTTATTATCAAACTAACTGATCGCAATTTGTATCAGTATCCGTTTCTGTATTTGGTTGGTCACGGAAATATCCGATTTAGTAACAAAGAAGTAGAGTTGCTCCGTGCATACTTGATGCGGGGTGGCTTTATGTTCGTTAATGATGACTATGGTCTTGACAAAAGTTTTCGACGTGAAATGAAACGTGTCTTCTCAGACAAGAATCTGGAGCCGATTCCAAATAACCACGATATTTATCATTGTTTCTATGATTTGCCGGGATTGCCTAAAATTCATGAGCATGATGGTGAACCAGCCCAGGGATTTGGAATTTTTCATGAAGGTCGAATGGTAGTGTTCTACGCGTATAGTGCTGATATTGGTGATGGTCTTGAGGATCAGAAGATCCACCCTGACGATTCACCTCGTCTCCGAGAACTGGCTGCCAAAATGGCTGTTAACATCTCGGTTTATGCTTTGACGCATTGACAAGGGAAGCATATTGATAATATGATCAACAAACCAGATTCATTAAGTGGCGTTGATAAGGCTTACCAAACAATTCTTTCTCGACTACAATCGATCTTGGTTCAATGGCGATTACTAACCTTTTCGCAAAATTTCTTGCGGTGGCTTTCGGTAATTATTATCTCATTTTCAATTGCTTTGTTGATTGATCAAATGATCCCTTTGCCCCGCTTAATGCGAATGGCACTGGTTATAACTGTATCCGGAATTTGTATTGGGTTTGGGTATCGTCACCTTGTTTGTTCACTGTTTCGAAAACTTGGATATTACCGCGTTTCGGCATATGTTGAAAGTAGCCATCCTGAAATTGAAAATTGTATTTCAAGTGCTGTCCAGCTGAGGCCTGAGATCGAAAGAAATCAATTCGGTTATTCGGTTGCGTTTATTGAAAAACTGATTTGGCAGGCACACCAGTCACTGAGTCAAATTGACCTGAAACGTGTTTTCCAAAGCGAATTGTCGCTTCACAAGAAAAACGCGATTCTCACCCTGTTTGCTGTCCTGTTACTTGTGATCACAACTTGGATCTTCCCAAATTCAATTAGGGATTTTGCATTGGTATTTGAAGAGATCCCCAAAAATCCAATTGATGTGGTTGTGGTGCAAATTTCGGATGTTCAACCTGGCAATATTTTAATTGAATCCGGGAGCGACGTGGGATTTTCGGCCAAAGTAACAGGGACTTTTGGTGCTTCAGTCGATATTTTTTACCGATCAAAAAACGGCACTTGGCATGATATAAACATGTTGCGGACAATCAATGAAATCGCTTATCATCGCGACATTAAAAACGTCACCCAATCTCTTGAATATTATATTGCTTCAAAAGGAACACGATCCGATACATTTCAGGTTGGGGTTAGGCGTGAACCCGCTCTCACCCGATTCCAACTGAAACTTAATTTTCCTGTATATACAGGATTATCGCCTGAGTTGCTTGAGGAGAATTTCGGTGATGTGAACACTCTCATAGGTACACGGGTTGGTTTTGAAGGCAACGGCAGTAAACCGATAGTGCAAGCCAAATTGGTCTTTGGCGAATCTGATCCTGTTTTGTTGAAGGTAATAGATGGAACTTGTATGACGGGCGATTTCATCATTCAAGAAAGTGAAGAATATTACCTTGAATTGGTAGACGCTGATGGCGTGACCAATTCAGATCCAACCCGCTACACAATCAACGCTATTGAGGATCAGGCGCCGAGAATTGAGATCCTTATACCCGGTAAGGATGTGGTACTCGATGACTCAATGATGGTGAGTCTGAAAACATCAGCAGTTGATGATTATGGTGTCAAGTTGGTTCAGATTGTGTATCGTGTTGAAGGGCAGGATCGAGGTGAACCGTCGATACCAGTTAAAGATTTGAACCCGTCCTTATCGAGTGTAATTACCGAGTTCTCGTGGGATGTCGACTTGCTTCACCTCTTTCCGGGGGATGTGGTTTCCTATCATGCCGAAGCAATTGATGTGATTGGACGTGTCGGAAAATCTGTTACTTTTACTATCCGTTTTCCTTCGTTAGCAGAAATATTCGACGAGATTGAGTCCAAACAAGAGGCTAGTGTTCAAGGGCTTGAGGCTATTTTTGAGCAACAATCTGAAACTGAAGCAGCGGTAGAGGGGCTGATCGATAAAATTAAGAAAAGCCAGGAACTAACTGTCAAAGATGAGAAATTAATTGAGCAATTCATTGAAAATCAGAAACAGATTGAACGTAGCGTAAAAGATCGAATTGAGGAAGTTAAAGAACTCACCAATCAAATAGAAAATCAACAACTCCTCAATCAAGAAACCGTCGAGAAATATCAAGAACTACAGCAGTTAATGGATCAGGCGCTATCAGATGAACACAAAGAAATACTTGAAAAATTATCGGAAGCTTTGCGTGAACAACAATTATTGAATCAAGAACGTCGTCTTGAGGAAGCGAATGTCAGCCAGGAACAGTTTGTACAGCAGCTAGACCGATTAACCTCGCTGTACAAACAGCTAATTTTACAACAGAAGTTAGAAGCCGCAGTCAAGCAGGCTGATGAGTTGGTTCAACGACAAAAACAGATTAGTGAACAGATCGATCAGATGACCAACCGTCAGATCTCCGAGGAAGGAAAAAATCTGGCTGTGCGAGAGGAGAAAGTCAAGTACGGATTGTCGGAATTGCAGATGAAACTAGACCAGGTTGGCAGTGAGATGTCGGAGCAGCCAAGTTTGAAGCGGATTGGGGATGAAGTCCAACGTCTCAGCCAGTTTTCGAAAGATCAAAAAATTGCTGAGCAAATCACCCAGACAAGTTCTCAACTACGTCAATTCCAGTTGTCAGAGGCACGGCAATCGAGTCAGAAAGCTATGCAAGGACTGACTGAGCTCCATCAGGGGCTTGATAATGCGATGGAATTCATGGAAGGAGCAAACGCGGATCAGATGCTGGCAGAAATCCGGGTGGCTGTCAGGACGGGGCTGTACCTTTCACGAACACATGAGGAAACTGCTGATGCGACCAAAGATATACTGCGGACTGGGCGGGGCGATTACATTGATGGCGAAGTATTGCAACTACAGAATTTAGCCGCAAGCGAAATTCATATCGCACAGGGGATTGATCTACTGGCAAGTCAACTATGGGAACTGGGCAAACAGCAGATGGGCATAAACCCACAGATTGTCTGGCGTCTCAATGGTGCCAGCGATCAACTGACCAGATCGGCAAAAGCTTTGGAAGATCGAAAGCCGAGTCTGGCAACCCCGATTCAAAAACAGGGACTTGCCAGCCTAAATCAGGTTATCTCTGATCTGCTTGAAACGATGGATCAGATGAACCAGCAGATGTCAATGTCCTCATCCGGTTTGGATCAGATGATGGAGCAGTTACAGCAACTGTCCGAAAATCAGAGGAATCTGAATGAATTTGCGCAACAACTTCACCAGCAGATGCGTCGGCAAGGTCAGACACCCAATATGCAGCAAACGCTTGAACGGTTAGCACAAGAACAACAGATGATCCGAGAAGCCACCGAACGGCTGGCGGAATTGATGGGAAATCTGTCTGAGGTCCTTGGCGATCTGCGGCCTGTTTCTGAAGAGATGCAGCGGGTTGAGAGTGAGCTGCAACGCGGTAACTTAGATCAAGAAGTGATTGATAAACAGAAAGAAATCTTGACACGTCTGCTTGACAGTTCGAAATCATTATGGAAAAAAGAAGTTAGCAGGAAGCGAAAAGGCGAAACGGCCAAGTCAAATAGGGTTAACAAATCTTTGCCGGATCTGGATTCCAGGCTGTTGCAAGTGATCCAGCAGATGCAGTTAGGTATGCGTTCAGGTCAAGTTACAGAGATACCTCTACAGTATCGCGACCAGATCCAGAAGTATTTTAGTGCCTTGTCACAACAGGTGAAAAGATAGCCGATTTCCATGGATCTTCTTCCCATGAAGATGGTAGGATTGGGAGTCCTTAATAATACGTCAAACTAGACTTAAATACTAATTCAAATAGCAAATCAAATAGCAAAACTTGAAGTGATGTCAATATTGGAGGAGATGTAAAATATGGCTGGAGAAGCACTGGGATTAATTGAAACACGTGGACTCGTTGGCTCGATCAATGCAGCTGACGCGATGGTCAAAGCGGCACCGGTTACGCTCGTTGGTCAGGAGCAAATTGGCGGTGGATTGGTTACTGTTATGGTTCGTGGTGATGTTGGTGCGGTTCAAGCTGCAACTGAAGCTGGTGCCGAAGCGGCTCGTGCTGTCGGTGAACTGATTTCTGTCCATGTTATCCCACGCCCGCATACGGAAGTTGAAACGATCCTGAGCAAATAACAGGTTAATGATTCAAATTCTACCATAGTTAGCATTTAAAGGTAGTCTCGATCATTTTGTGCTTGTCGTTCTTAGGAGGACTAGATGGCAGAAATCACAAAGGAGCAAATCGAAGCGATTGTCTCACAAGTTGTCCAGAATGTTCGCGACCAAAGTATGCTGCAGGACAAAAGCGTTGATCTTAAAACGCTAATACCTTCCGGATCAGTCGTTTTCTCAACGGTTGGTCAGGCAGTAGCAGCAGCGAAAACAGCGCAAGCTGAATTGATGCAGCTTGGAAAGCCGAAACGGGAAGGGATCGTTGCGGCCATCCGACAAGCGGGGCTTGACAATGCCCTTTCTTTGGCCCAGCTTGCAGTCGAAGATACGGGAATGGGTGTCGTAGATCATAAGCGTCAGAAAAACGAAGGTGCTGCCAGTATGTCGCCTGGAATGGAAGATCTTATTTCTGAGGCAACAACTGGAGACGACGGCACACTTTTGATTGAATATGTACCGTTTGGTGTCATTAACTCTATTACACCAACGACCAACCCGACTTCAACTGTTATTAATCATGCGGTTATCATGGTTGCTGCCGGAAATTCAATTGTTTTCAGTCCTCATCCAAATGCGCAAAAGTGTACGGTCGAAACTATGCGTATAATTAACGACGCTATTATCAGTACTGGTGGTCCCCCCAACCTTTTAACTGCTGTTCAAAATGCAACGCTTCGTACAGCAAAGGAGATAATGGATCACGATGATATTGCCATGGTAGTGGCAACTGGGGGAAGCAGTGTTGTTAGAGCCGCATTGACCAGTGGCAAGAAGGCCATTACAGCGGGGCCCGGGAATCCTCCAGCTGTCATTGATGAATCTGCGGATCTGACTAAAGCTGCCAAGGATGTTATTACAGGTACTAGCTTCGATAATAATCTCCTCTGTATCGGCGAAAAATCGCTTTTTGTCGTTGACTCTGTGGCCAATGATGTCATGCAAGAGTTGAAACGGAGTGGGGGGTACCTCCTTAGTGCAAATGAACTTCGATCTGTTGAAACACTGCTTAAGGATGGAGCGGAAAAAGACTTTATTGGTAAAGACGCAACGGTGATTCTGAATGCTGCTGAGATTAACGCGTCCGCAGACGTTGTTGCTATCATTGCGGAGGTGAACAAAGATCACATTTTTGTTATTGATGAATATTTGATGCCGATTTTACCGGTGGTGCGAGTTCAAAACTTTGATGATGCGGTTAAAGGTGCACTGGTAGCAGATGGAAACCGTAAACACACTGCCATGATTCATACCAATTTGATGTCAAGAGTGACACGATACGCTCAAGCCTTAAATGTCAGCGTACTGGTTGCCAACGCGCCGTCTACAGCTGGTGCCGGATTTGGTGGCGAAGGGTTTCTCTCCATGACAATTGCCGGTCCTACTGGCGAAGGATTTACGCGCCCGCGAACCTTTACCCAGCAAAAGCGCTTGACACTAACGGGAAATTTGTCGCTTCATACGCGGTAATCACTTGCCTAATTGAAACCTCTTAGGGTGGAAAAATAATGAAAAGTATTCCTTTCCTATGTCTCTTTAGCGTTATGTTTATGTTCTTACCTTTTCTGTTTCTGTCGGCGCAAGAACAGCTGCCAGAGATACAGATCGCTGAAGATGACGATTTTGTTTCACGGCCAATTGAAGAGATCGAAGAGTTATTTCGTCAAGGAAAATTTGATATTGTCATTGACGAGTGTAAGCGGTTAATGGCTTATGATCCTTGGCGGTGGGAAGCAAAATGGGCATTGATGAAGCTAAGCGAGGTTTATGAGGCTATTGGCGAAGTCGAACAGGCTCGGGCAATCCGTGAACAGGCGAAAGCGCGAGCTTCACATCCACGAGAACGTGCAGAGATCATGCTTTGGCAACTTCGCCATATGGTGGAAAAGCAAGATTACGATCAGGTCGATGAGATCGTAGATGAAATTACTACCAAACTGGTTGGCGGCTATCACCCAATTGAGGCTTTAGAACTTGCAATTGATGCCGATCTACAGCGCAATCGGTATGAGTCAGCTCAAAAACGAATTGATTTTCTGGTGAAAAATTATCCGTTGCATGAGTCGGCGATTCATAGCCCAATTCGTCTCAGTGAACACTACCGTGAGCAAAACAAGTTGGACAGATCTTTAACCATCTTACAGGGGTTACAGAAAATTTATCCACGCCGCGTTGAAGTGCTGGTTCATCTGGCTGATACTTACCACAGAATGAGGGAATTTGACCTTGCCTTGGAGATATGTGATCAAGCTATTGTGTCAGCACCTGTTCATCCTGACATCCTCCATGTCATGCGGATTAAGGGTGATATCTGCAAGCAGCAGGGAGATCTTCAAGGAGCGATTGAAGCATTTACAATAGCAGGAGAGTTCCGTGGGCATCACGAAGCTAGACGGTCTCTCCGAGATGCTGCCGAATGTTACCGGCAGCTGGGAGAGTATGAGCGCGCGATCGAAATGCTTGACCGATTGGTTAAAGATACCTATCCAGACCAACTTACCGTAGAAACTCATGTGGAGATTGCTAATCTCCATTCGCAAAATCTCGATTTTGAAAAAGCAGAATTCATCCTCAAAGAACTTGCTGAAAAGTATCCACAAACCCATCAAGGGCAAGAAGCCATGATACGTTTGCTGGAACTGTACTGGCAGATGAATCAGAGGGATAAAGCCATCGATTTTCTGATCTATCTCATTACTGCTAATCCGAATCCGGAGATCCAGCGTCGGGCATCCCAACGAATGATGGATTTTGAGGAAGGTCTAATCACCGAGATAGAAGCGCGTGGCAAACTTTCAGAACTGAAATCGAGTTTGCGTCAAAAAGTCAATCAGGCCAAACATCCTTCTGAGACTGTTTACTCTCTTCGGGTTTTAGCTGAGATTGCATCACGGACAGAGGATTGGGATCAGGCTGTTTTTGCCAATACACGACTGGTTGAAGGTTTCCATGATTTGCGAATAAAGCTTCAAGCATATCAGCGTCTCGCTGAAGTATACAGGCAGAAGTTCCTACAGTTTGCAGAGAAAGAGGATTTCAAACAGGCTACTATGTGTCTGCGACGTATTATCGAACTTGCGCCGCATGGAATAATGATTCCTGAGACTATGCTGAAGTTAGCGCATTTCCAATGGGAGCAAGAGTCCAAAAACAGCGATACCTACAAAATTTTACGTCAATTGGTAGAGAGGTACCCGGGTACGGAAGAGGGGCGAGAAGCTGGCGAGTTGCTCGAACAGTTCGAGTGAATTTAGGCTGGCGCGAAATTCGCATGTAAGAAGCGATGCCATTTCAGTGTAAAGTTTCTAATGCCGAAGGTCGGACTCGAACCGACACGGGCCAAGGCCCACTGGATTTTGAATCCAGCGCGTCTACCAATTCCACCACTCCGGCTGAAACGCTGCCTATTCTAGCACACGCAGTGTAAAACAAGCAAGAAGAAAACAGCAGTGAGAATGTCGGATCTCGATTAGGTTTATTGGGGTGGAGTCTTGAGAAATAAAGTTGCAGGTGCGACTAATCGTCGCATGAAAGCGCTGGCTGAAAAATTAAAGCAACTGTCCCTTAAAAAGGTCCTGAGTGTACAGATTTGGAAACAATTTGGTCATTGGTTGTTCTGGCACAGTTCCATCAAACGCAACAGGGTGCGAAAACTTATCGAACGCCTCACTTTATTGGATCAGGGTTCACTCGCTGAAATAACGGGTCTTCGCGACGCGGTTTTTGGAAAAGTGTGTCTGGGTTTAAAACCAGCGGAATGGGAAAGGTTTCTAGAGTGTGTCAACATAGTTCGTCAACCGCTTGGTTTTGAGCAGATTTTTATTTGCTCAATTTATCCGCAGATCCTGAGACGTGGATTCGGCGTTACCAGCATACCTTCTGATCAATTACACAGGATTGATGTGGAAATTGGTTATCTTGGTCATAACGAGGACTATTTTTTCTGGGTCTTTGAAACGGATGGGGCCTCCCGGGATGATCCCGCTAAAACCTTCGTACCAGAAAAACACATTCGAGGAGATAAATATTACTTGGTTTATAGACTTGGTGTGGCTGGCTTGGTTGAGTCTGGCAATTTAAATCCGCTACAGTGGATGATTAGTTGCCAAACGTTTTTCAACAATATCATGGCTGATTTGAAGCGTCGGAATTACCAAGTTACAGCAGCCTTAATATCTGATTTTGAACTGGGACGGTTGTCACTTTTACGCCGCCTTGCTCTGGATAAGCTAAAAAAACGTTAATCTCTGTACGAACGCCAAAATCGTTAAGGTAAATGCCCGGCTCAATCGAAAAGCAGGTGCCTGGAACTAGTAAACGCTGATCCATCGTCTCGTAATTGTCGATATTCGCTCCGTTGCCGTGAATATGTGTGCCAATGTTGTGACCAGTACGATGAGGGAAAAAGTCGCCGTAACCGTGTTGGCAAATAAAGTTACGAACGGCATCATCAACTTCGTATCCGTAAACTTTGTTTCCTGTTTCAACATGTTCTGTTATGAATTCAATAGCCAAGTCTCGGGCTTGACGGACAATGTCAAAGATTTCACTAATTTTATCTGGTGTTTTCTTGCCAACAAAACCTGTCCACGTCGTATCAGCAAAGATGGCATCTGGGTTCTTCTGTTTTGCCCACAGGTCAATTAAGACAAAATCGCCTTGATTGATCGGTTCATGTTTTGTTGGTGATGGTGAATAATGAGGGTCGCTGCTGTTTGCATTTACGGCAACAATAGGCGGGTGGTCGGTAATGAGGTCCATTCTATCAAATTGATCTAGAATGATTTGTTGCACATCATATTCGGTAATGGATTGACTTCGTCGTGTTTGATCTCCTATCCATTTGAATGCGTAGTCTTTGGCCTGCAAAATACATTTCGCCGATTCAAGATGTCCAGCGTATTGATCTAGAGAAATGCAAGCGTCTATCAACTGCACTAAATCTGCCGAAGAACACAGGTCAACGCCAAAAGACCGGATCAATTCAAGTGTTCCACCATCGACTCGGGAGACGTAGGGAATTGCCCCGTTCGGCGAATACTCCATAGCGATCCTTGATTCAGGTGTAAGCATCTGTCCAAGTGCCGTATGGAGCTGGTACCAACTGGAGTAAGGTTGGATTTCTCCAGGTACGTCATAAAAATGCGAAAGTTCGATTCGGTGAATCAACCAAAATGGTTTGCCTGTCGAAGGAAGATAGCAGAACCAGCGGCGTGTGATTTTTCGGCCCAGAAGTCCGGCAATACTCTGTGCGATCGGATTAATACCTCGAAAGTCATAAAGTAGCCAAGCGGAAATATTATTTTCTTTGAGGAGAGTTTGAATTCGATCAATGTCCAAGTGCGATACCTCCGAAGACAAGTTTTTTACCCAATGTTTAGATGCAAAAATTCAAGCATTAAAACCTGAAAATACCAATCCGGATGTATGGAACCCAACACTTGATTAGTTGCGGGATCTCATTCGTAAAAATGTGAAAAAACTTCTGGCGACATTTGGAAAGTGAATAATGGCATCTGGAAGTGTACCATTATTATTTTTGAATGGATAGCAGATTATGGAACGTTTGCTGAGACGAAGCGTTCGTTTACTGGGAGGAATCCTAAACTGGTTGTGCTTCTGGCATTAAAAGCCGCAATTGGTGCTGGAGAGTGCTTGATGGTCGGAGACTATCTACCCAATGATTAGATCTATTGATGTCATTTTCTCTCCAGATTTGTTGTCGTCAATATGTCTGGAAGGCAAAACTGTTGTCGTCATAGACATTTTGCGTGCAACGACGACAATTACGTTTGCCATTGCGAATGGTGCAACATATATCAAACCTGTGCTGACACCAGAACGAGCCTTCGCCATCCGTCAGAAACAACCGAATATGTTAATTGGTGGTGAACGTCATGGCAAACTGGTTGATGGCTTCAATTTGGGCAATTCGCCATCTGAATACCAAAGATCTGTTGTTTCTGGTAGGTCAGTTGTAATCACGACAACAAACGGTACGCGAACCATGCGCGCTTGTATGTCCGCCAAGCAAGTGTTTATTGGATCATTCCTCAACTTGGGTGCGTTGATCCGTGTTCTTGATCAGGCAAATAATCATATTATTTTTGTTTGTTCTGGTCGTGAAGGACAATTTTGTACGGAGGATGCACTTTTCGCTGGCTCGTGTGTTAACGCCCTTTGTCAAGGTCAGAATGATGTTTGTCTCACTGACGCGGCCAAGACCTCCCAGCTTCTATTCCAGACACATCACCAGCAGGTATTTGAATCAATCCAAAACAGTGATCACGGTCGTTATTTGACTAGTATTGGTTTGGAGAGTGATCTAGAATTTTGTTCACGAGTTGATCTAGTTGATGTTGTCCCAGTTATGATTAACGGCCGTATTTCTCTTTGCGATGTGTTTTGAAGCCATGCTATGATAGTTGCATTAATTGTTTAAGGTCGATTTATATTAAATTCAAAAGGTTCTCTTAGGCATGTTTCCGACGTTATATGATTTCGGTACTATTACAATTTTGGGGAAACCCTACCCGATTGGAATCCATTCCTACGGGATTATGATGGCACTTGCATTTCTGACGGCTTTGGTTGGTCTGCAACGTGAATTTCCTCGGAAAAATATTGATGTCCAGCTTGCCTATTCAATAGTTTTCCGTGCTGTTGTTTTTGGGGTTCTTGGAGCGAAAATTTACTATGTCATTGAGTTTCAAGATTTGAGTGCCTTCTTTTCATCCAGTGGTTTGGTATTGTATGGTGGTTTAATCGCTGGTTCGGTGGCTATTTTATATACGATTTATAGATCTGGTAGTCCGATGCTACCAATAATTGACGCCATAGGTCCCTTATTGCTACTTGGTATTGGAATTGGGCGTATTGGGTGTTTGTTGGCTGGCGATGGTTGTTATGGGAGAAGATGTACTTTACCTTGGCCTTGGGGTATGGAGTTTCCTGCAGGAATTAAGCCGACTATTGATCGGATCAGCGGGGAGGTGTTTAGCGTTTACCCTACTCCGCTTTACGATTTTTTGCTGATGGTAGTTGCCTTTAGCCTGTTTTGGCGTTTTCGGAAAAAACTTGAACGGGTTCCTGGTGTTATATCCGGTCTTGTTCTAATTTATATCGGTGTTGAGCGGTTTATCATTGAATTTTGGCGTAGAAATGAAAGATATGTTTATTGGCAGGATGGTCACATCTTTCCCATTTTTAATAAATTGGAATTTTCTGACCAGATGCCATTCGGCTTTTCTGGATCTCAATTAATCAGTGTTTTGTTATTGATTCCGGTTGGAATTCTTCTGGTATTCTGGTCGAGAAAACGACCAATCGAGATTCCGGACGAACTGCTCCCTGAACCACGGTTGCAGGATGTTCCCCCAAAACAAACTCCAAAGAAACGAAAGAAAAAGCGCAGAGCTTAAGATCATGGAAGACAGATCGGCTGTTGTCAACAAGTTGGCTCTAGTTTGTATCAAGGTTAGCTCATTTAAAATTGTGCGTGTTATGGAGTATGTGGATTAACGATGGTAGGCTATTGCTAATTAATCGGTTTGTCCATTTGCCTGTCAATTCATTAATCGTTTTATTTACTGGAATCTTGGTTGTGATTGCTTCACGAAAACTGGATCTTCTGAAAGTTGTCAGGATTGCCGATGATCGTTTGGAACTAAAAGATCGGTTGAGTACAGCAGTTTAGATTATGCGTAAAAAAGCCAGTTTCGACTTTGATACAGCTCAATTGCGTGATGCGGCAAATAAGCCTGAGAAAATTGTTTTATCCTCCGACTTCCCATTGGGAGTTCCTGCTTTATGGAAGTTGATCCCATTCCCGGTTTTCTTAATTTGTCTATCTGTCTTCATTACCGAGAGGTACGAGCTTCTTGGGTCGCTAACCGCAGTGGAGCGGCAAGCTATTGGTCAAACTATTAATCAATTGGCGTTGCTCATAGATTCTACTGATGAAGGGCCGTTGATAGCCAAGATCTGGGAAACGGTCAATAAAGTTATAGGCAAAGCAAATTACAAGTCAAAGAGCTCAGGCCAGGCTGAGTCGACTCCGCGATCAGGTTCGTCGACTCAGGGTGCAGATAACAGATCGACTCAAGGAAACCTGAAGGGCTATCTATGAAGTAACTGACACACCTATGGTTGATCTGGCCTTGGATTTTGATAAACTTGCTAATCAAATTGATGGTTTTGGTGCTGAACAAGTGATCAAGTTAAAGCGGAAATTACAGCAGATTGCAGCGGCTCGTGGACAGAATGATATGACCGATGATGTTAAGGGTGAATTTTTCGACTTGCAATCAGAGGTCGTCAGTGTGGAGAAATTGAAGCGTATGGTAGAGACTTTAGCAACGTTTAGCCGCAATGGAGAACACTCTGATTCAGATTCGGGAAAGCCGAAAGCACATCGCACTGGCATGGATCGAAATGAATCAAAGTAGTAGTATTGCTGATAGTAGCGGAAATGCTGGTCAGGAGTCTGGAACTGATGATGTGCAAGGGGTAGGCATTCAAAGTAATGAGAATCGCTGGACGCCGAATAAAAAAGAGTCTGCTATCATGCAAGGCACATCGACTCAAGCACGGTTGGATGGAGGTTTTATCTCGTTCCATAACACCAGTGCTATCGATTTTAAACTAAATGCTATTTTATCTGATCGATAGGGACTTTCGTACGTTTTCGTGCATCAGAGTTATGACGGTAGTATTGAACTCGAATACGTTTCATTTCGACAAGCACATCTGAACACCAAACAGAATTATGCCAAGGCGATACGGAGGGATTGTATTCCTGTTAGGTATCGGCAGCAGATTTCAGATTATTTAGATGCAATTGCACAGATTGGCGAGCCTTAAGGAATCTGGATTTCAATTTCCCGTGTCATTTCGCTCAACCATGTAATTTGAATTCTGGTATGGTCAATTTGCAGAGATCCTAGCTTGTCTGCCCACTCAATGATACAGATACCGTTTCCTTTCAGGTATTCGTCAAGCCCAAGATCTAGGATTTCATCATGGTTTTGGAGCCGGTACAGATCGACATGATAAATTGGGATTTTGCCAGCGTACTCGTTGATGAGCGTATAGGATGGACTGTTAACAATTTGGTTTGAATAGACGCCAACTCCCCTAGCAATCCCTTGAGTTAAGCAGGTTTTGCCTGTGCCGAGATCACCAATAAGCGCAACAAGATCGCCTTGTCTAAGTTGCTTGCCTATTTCTTCACCGATATTTTGGGTTTCGCCTGGAGTCTGTGTGCGAAAAATACTTGTCGCCATGTTTCGCTAGTGTAGCCACCAGATTGAAGCTTTTCAAGAAAATCTGTGGTTATAGTTAATTGTGTAGTGTAAAATAAATGAAAAATTTGGAGGAATTCCACGTGGAAGCAGGATCATTTGAAGAACTGAAAATCGAATTGGAATCCATGTTCGAACGTATTGCTAAGAAAGAAAATATCCTCGAAAATATAACACGGCTAACACAACTGCAACAGGAAATAGGATTATCCGCTCCTTCACAACTACGTCACTATCTTGAAAAGCGTAGCTACAAAAAAGCATTGGACTTCTTGCACCAAGGTTACGCCACGGAAGACAACAATCAACCTGATTGTGATCGTGTAAAGTGAAAGTGAGTTGTTTCACTAGTAGTTTTAGGCGAGTAGTAAATGAGCGATACATTGCTGTTAGGACTGGTTGTTTTATTAGTATTTGTGAGAATAATAAATGATTGTATCAATCTAGGTGAAATTGATGAAAAAAACTATCAACGATAAGGAATATTCATTCGCACCCAAAGCCAACCTGAAAAATGCTAATCTGAAGAATGCGAACTTGACACATGTTGACTTAAGTGGGGCTAATCTTGAACATGCCGATTTGAGTCGTGCCTTTTTGTTTGAAGCGGATTTCAGTGGTGCGAATTTAAGAAAATCGGATTTAAGCTACAGTAGGTTGAATGACGCAAACTTGAGTGGTGCGGACCTGCATGAATCTAGTTTGAAAAATGCACTATTGAAACGAGTGAAATTTCAGAACGCAAATTTGCAGGGAGCAGACCTGCACGATGCAGATTTGTCGGGTGCGGATTTGAGTAATGCCAATTTGAGCAAAGTTGTATTAGGAAAGGCTGATTTAAGTAAGGCGCGCCTTACTGGAGCAAACTTGAGTGGTGTTGACTTGCAGTTGGCAAATTTATCCGATGCAGATTTAAGCGACGTGAAAACCGATAGCCATACCAAGTTTCCACGAGGGATAGATCTGGATTAGTAAACCTAAAATAGCTTGGAAGTCGTGTGGTTTCAGGTGTTCGATCTGATTGGAAGAAGATACTTGATTTCTCATACGCCAGTGCCTCATAAGGAAGTGAAAAGTTCCTGAACCTGTTTGTCTTTTACTGGTTTTTCTAATTGGAATTATATTAGTTCAATAGTTCTATCTGTTTGGTAATTACCATACGCTGTTATTGTCTAATTTCCTTTTCTTACATGATTTTTCATCATGTCACATTTGACCAGATTTCCTCCGAGTATGCCGCATTCTTGTTGTAGTATATCCAATCTTTACTAAAGTAAGTGAGAAGAACTGGTGATGACCTTTTACTCATACAAACGGACTCATCAAAGAGAAAGATATGTTACCTAAAGCACAAATTATGATGTATGAACAAGATGGTTATGTCAAAATTGGAGGGCTGTTCACCGTGGAGGAGGTAAAGGAGCTCCAAACTGAAATGAACTGGATCATCAAGGAATGGTGGGGTGAAAATAGTATTGGTTGGCGCGGACCATGGAGGGACCATTATCTGTTGGAAGAAGAACGCCAAAATACGAAGGCTATTTTTATTTCGAATCCTCAATTCTATTCGGCTACATGGGGGAGGATTATTTTTCATGGAAATCTCATCAGAGCAATTCAATCATTAATTGGAAAAAATGTGCAATGGCATCACACAATGCTTCATGGGAAACCTCCTGAATTGGGTACTCCTTTCCCAATGCATCAGGATTATCCTTTCTATCCACATGACGGCCCCGATTTCATTGACTGCCTTGTGCATCTTGATGATACACCGGTTGAGAGTGGGTGTCTTCACGTAGTTCCGGGAAGTCATAAAGATGGTCCACTCGAACATGTCACAGGAGACCATACCCGCCCGCATCTTCCTCCCGAAAAGTATCATCCGGACAAGATCAAAACAGTTGCTATACCCGCAAAAGCGGGAGATGTGATTTTCTTCAGCTATTATACGATTCACTGGTCGGATGTCAATCGAACGAGGAAATGGCGAAAATCGGTGCGAATTGGCTACCATACGACGGAAACACGTCCAATTGATACGCCTTTGGAAACACCGAACCATAAAATTGTCGTCGGTGGCCTCAAAGAGAGAGGACAAGAACCTAAATTAACATATCGCTAGGAAGTCTATTTCACCACTCATTATAAGGAAAAATTCTCCCCTGCTTGAAAAGGTTAGAGTACATCTGATTGACTAAGAAGGCGAAAATGATAAGGGGATTGTGAAATATGAGCTTAAGGTTCGTAGACGGGGAAATGTTGATGGTATATAAATTTAAAATCGATTTTCAAGTTAGGGATTACGAATGCGATATGCAGGGTTATGTGAACAATGCCGTTTATCAGAACTATTTGGAACATGCTCGGCATGGATATCTAAAACAACTAGGGATCAACTTTGCCGAACTCGCGAAACAAAAAGTTAACCTAGTTGTGGTTAGAGCAGAACTAGACTATAAGTTTCCATTGCAAAGTAACGATAACTTCTGGATTGGGTTAAACTTAGAGAGGGTTTCGAAGATAAGATTCAAATTCTTGCAGGATATATACAGGTACCCAGACGACAAACTCGTTTTGGAATCCATAATAATTGGAACCTCCCTTAATGAAAAAGGTCGCCCTCAATTGTTTAAAGAAGTGGATAGGGTGTTGCCGGATTGAATTTCCAAATAAGAGCAGCTGTCCTCTAAGTCTATTCGTTTTATGATTTCCGTTTCGATTGTCAAGGTGTGAGGTAATTGAAATTGGATCAATGTTAAATTGATCTACATTTTATGTTCGTACTATATTAAACCAGACAGCTTAGGTAAGCTAAAAGGGTATATTAGCATTCGCGCGTAAATTCATAATAGCTTAAATTGGCTAAAATTGTGCTTGATCCGAATGTAATGGTAGATAACAAAAGCAAAAAACAAGATTTCGACCAGGAACTTGCCGGTCTATTTTTATCATCCTCAAAACTTGATGGAAAATTGCGAGAAGCAATAATCTTTTATCGAACGAATCAGTCGGCGCAAGCAGAAAAGATATGCGATCAAATACTTGCTATTAATTCACAACATGCTTCTACAATATACCTACTTGGTCTCATCGCATTTAGAAAGAATCAACCTCAAAAAGCTACGAAGTTGGTTCGACGTGCAATTGAATTTGACGACGCCCAACCCCTTTTTCATAAATCTTTAGCTGCTATCCTACAACATCTCGGACAATTACAAGAATCGATCAATGCATACCAGCAATTATTATCAATTACTCCGAACGACCATAGCATTTGGAATGATATTGGACATCTATTCAGACTACAGGGACAAACTGACGAAGCTTACAGCCACTTTCAAAAGTCGATTGTCATTTTGCCCGATTATCCGGCGTTCTACAATCTAGGGTTATTATTACAAGAACAAGGGCAGACGGAAGAATCTATTGTATGTTACAAAAAATCTGTCGCTATTAATCCCAATTTCGCTCAAGCGTATAATAACCTTGGCAATGCGTTTCAAGAAATTGGCCAATATAATGAAGCCTGTTCCTATTATCAAAAGGCCATACAAGTTAATCCTAGATATTTTGAGGCTGAGGCTAATCTTGGTGTGGTTTGCATGAAGATGGAAAAGTTGAATCAGGCGATTGAGCATTTTCAAAGAGCACTGCAGTTGAATCCCAAGTCTTCTGAAACCTATAATAATCTTGGTCTGGTCTTACAAAAGCAAGGGGAAATTGAAAAAGCAACATGTTGCTTTCGACGTGCACTAATAATGAATGCGGATTTCCCGGAGGCTTATACGAATCTCGGTAGTATTCTGTTAGAAGAAGGGGAAATAGATAAGTCAATCATTTTATATAATCGCGCTATTAATATTGATCCCAATCATTTTGAAGCGTTTTTTAATCTAGGTAGTGCACAACATCGTCAAGGAGATTTTAAGCAGGCTTTACAATCGTACCAACGTGCGTTATCAATAGATTCGGATGATGCAAAAGCTCACTCTCATTATTCGATGACTTTACTTACAATAGGCAGGTTTTTCGAGGGTTGGAAACACCATGAGTGGCGATGGAAAAAGGCAGAATTTGAGTCTGAAAATAAAAGAACATTTCCACAACCGCTATGGGATGGTAGTTCACTAACTGATAGATCAATTCTTGTTTGGCTAGAACAAGGCATCGGTGATCAAATTATGTTCGCCTCTTTATTGCCAAAACTTCAGCAGCAAGCCTGCCAAGTCTTCGTAGAAACAGGTAAGCGTCTGATTCCAATTTTTCAGCGTTCTTATACAGGTATTGATTTTGTTCCTGCTCAGAACCCACCTGATTCGCTACTTTTTAATAGCCCCATCGATTTCCAATGTCCTATAGCCAGTTTGCCCCAATGGTTGCTACCTGATGAAGAAAGCTTTCCCAAGTACCAAGCCTATCTCAAAGCTTGTCCGCAGAAAACCAAGATACTTCGGGAAAAATATCAGAAAATTTCTGGTGAAAAACTGCTGATTGGCGTTTCTTGGAAAAGTACAAACGACAGTGCGGGGAAGTTAAAGAGCGCGTCGCTGGCAAACTGGGAATTGGTGCTATCTCAAGAGGATTTTTTCTTTATTAGTCTACAGTATGGAGATATAAAACGGGAAATTGAGGAATTCACTCAGCAAACGGGCATACAGGTCTACTATGATGAAGAGATCAATTCACTTGAAAGCTTAGATGATTTTGCCGCCCAAGTTGCGGCTTTGGATTTAATTATTTCAACTTCAAACACGGCTGTGCATGTGGCTGGGGCACTAGGTAAACCAGTGTGGACGTTGTTGAACTATGTTCCAAGTTGGCGGTGGATGATTGACCGTACTGATTCGCCTTGGTATCCTTCCATGGTTCTTTTCCGACAGAAGTGTATTGGAGATTGGGATTCTGTTTTTCAATCTGTACATCATTCTTTGAAAAAATGCTTCCAAATCTGATTCGAAGCTCAAAGCTGACGGAAATTAACCTAACCATAATCTGCTATGCTCGAAAAGCCCCCGAACTACTCGTAAAAATGATACGTAGATTTATATAATAATTGTTACAATGGTTTTGATTTGCAGCGATTGCCCATCATATCTGCTTCAAATGACTCATCACGGCGAAGGAACTTCTAATGTCAGAATTTGACGTACGCACTATGCTAGAAAACGCCATCGCACATTACAATAGTGGTCGTGTTCAGGAAGTGGTTCGGCTATCTAATCAAATTCTAAAAATCTCTCCCAAAAACCCTGATGCCTTAAATTTACTCGGTATTACGGCCTATCAGATGGGGCAATTGGATATAGCCACGGGACTTCTCCAACAAGCTGTCCGAAACGCTCCTGATCGTCCATCGTTTCTAAATAATTTGGGCAATGTGCTAATGGCGAAAAATAGAATTGACGAAGCGCTAGAAACGTATTATCGGGTTCTAGAAATCAATCCTCAACTAGCTGAAGTTCGTCACAATATTGGTTGCCTATTACAAGAGCAAGGTAAGTTGAAGAGAGCTATTGAATTCTATCAAAGTGCCATAGATATTAACCCTGAATATGTAGAAGCCTATACCAATCTGGGAAGTCTTCTGCAGGAACAAGGCGAATATCATGATGCCATTGAAATTTACAATCGGGCACTAGAGATTAATCCGAATATCCCCGAAATTCATAACAACATTGGTATAATCCTGCAAATACAAGGTATTGTCAATCAAAGTTCTCGGTACATAAAAGAAGCTGTAGCTCGCCATCAACATGCCTTAACAATTAATTCTCAGTATCCAGCAGGAGAGAGCAACCTTGGATTAGCTTTACAAAAGCAAGGAAACATGGAAGGGGCAATTTCCTGCTATAAGCGAGCTCTGAAGATTGATCCTAAATTTCAGAACGCTCACTATAACCTGAGTTTCGTAGAACTTCAGCGAGGGAATTTCAAGGATGGATGGTACCATCATACAGCTAGGTATGGAAGAGATGCTGATACTATCGTCCCGTTTTGCGAGTCTGGCATCGATCTAGAAAACAAAAGGATACTTATTTCAAAAGAACAGGGGTTGGGTGAAGAACTTTTTTTTCTTAGATTTATGCCTAGGTTAAAATCGTTTGGTGTTTGGCTAGCGTACCAAACTGATGCCAGACTGGTAAGCATGATTTCAACCCTACCATTTATTGACTTTGTTACAGATGATGCTACGTCTCTAAATGACATTGATTTTATTTTCATGTTAGGTGACCTTCCCAGACTACTTGATGTAGATGATGTTGAGCAAATTCCACCACCAATTTCCGTCCAAATTTCTTCAGAAGATCTGGCCTCGGTGCAAGAACGACTTTCTGAGATTGGTCCTCCTCCTTACGTGGGGATTGCATGGTGGGCTGGTGTCAAGAATGATATGATTTCATATCGGAAAGTTGATTTTCGTTGTTTAGCTAAGTTGTTTAGAGATATTGAGTGTACGGTCCTGATTTTGCAGCGGGATGTCGTTGCAGAGGAAATTACAGCTTTTTCTGAGATCCTTGGTCGACGGGTACATAATTTTTCTGATTATAACCAAGATTTGGACAAGATGGCAGCACTGCTCAAATTGATAGATCACCATGTCACCGTTAGCAATACAAACGTACATCTTCGCGCGGCGGTTGGGAAATCCAGTTCTGTTTTGATTCCAATGTATACGGTAGCAAGAATCTGGATAGATCAAGAGAAAAGTTCATCTTGGTATCCAGGCACTGTCATTTATCGGCAGAATGAAAAGTTGGGTTGGGATCATTCATTCGGACGATTAAAGAAAGACTTGCAATTGATACCCATTTGATGCCATAGATTTCCTTTTCTTCTTGCAATCATGAAAGATCGCTTTGGTTGGAAAAAATAATCTGTGAAGTTTAAACAATGCGAGCAGTGAAAATTTTTTACTTGGGCATATTTAGAGAACATGACGAAGACTGAGTTCCATTGCACATAAGTGTTATTGGTCAAACAAAACAATATAACCAAATCAAACATATTCCGAAGTCGCTTATACAGCGTAGTGTTTAAAGTATTAATGTCTATTTGTTTTATGGACACCATTTGTTTTATTGTTTAAATGAATTTAAGTTATTTTGTTAAGCATATAATGACAGGTGGGAGGGAGTGTGTACGTTAGTTCTATTCATATGCAGGTAGTTAAATCTTCAAGTTGCGTGCATATGGTATGGGTCTTCGTTATAGTGAGCGAACTGTCCCTAATAGGTATCATGTTGTTGTGCTTAGGCTGAATTCTAAAAGGAGTAAAATGCAGTCTGCTATAGGTTCTCAGTAACTAAAAAGTCGACCAACTTTTCTGCTGGTAAATAACTTAGTCAAATTGAAAGTTGTATTGTCTGACATAAGCGACATTTCGACCCTAGATGTTGACCATTCGAATAAAAGTTGGCTTATCTTATTGTCTAAGATGCTTATTTACAATGGTTTAAAAGGTTACCATGAAAATATTGTGGTGGTTTGATCAAAGCTGAGTTGGCTCACGCGTGATTCCGTCGGATGTTGAGTGCATATTAGAAGTTTTAAAGAAGTGGTATAAAAGTAGCGGAATGTCTTCGCAACAATAGCTAGGGAGGCGAACTATCTTGATATATAAAGCAGCTGTTATTGGTCTTGGAGTAATAGGCAATATAGCAGATGGTCTGGGAGGTAAACACCCTGCGATTTATAAGCCATGTTGCCACGCGGATGCCTATGAAGCAGGTTTCTGCTTGCGAATACAATCCATTTGAGGCCGTTCAAACTAACATTATAGGAACAAAGAATGTTGTTGATGCTGCCATTGATCGGGACGTTAAAAAAGTCATATTCATCAGTACCGACAAAGCGGTTAATCCAATCAATCTCTATGGGGCAACTAAACTATGTGCTAAAAAGATGGTTGTGCAAGCAAATTCCTATTCAATAGCAAAAAGAACTCACTTTTCCGTCTGTCGTGTCGGTATGGTAACGTAGTAGGAAGTCGGGGGAGTATTGTCCCTTTGTTTTTGCAGCAACGGGAAAGTGGAACAGTCACGATGACGTGGCAGAAAAGACAAAATTCCATTTATTGGCCTTAAAAATGTCATAAGATTTGATTAAATCATCTTTTTGAATAAACGGTGCTGTCGCATAAATACAACAAACTACTAATAATTCCTCTAAATTTTCTCGGAGCCAGTTTACTGCGTGGGCCATCACATCCCAAGTCATCGCGAAATCATCAGCCAATTCCTCTGGACGCCAAAAGGGAACGTTAGCACCATATGTTATCGGTACTTCAGCAATTTCATTACTATCGGTAGATACAATTATGTCATCAAATAAACCTGATTTTTTTGCGGTTTCAATTGAATGAGAAATCATAGGTTTTCCACAAAAATCTTTAATGTTCTTTCGGGGAATTCTTTTGCTTCCCCCACGGGCAGGAATTATGGCAATTCTACTCAACTCAAAAGCTCCAGTACTTATTGGACAATAAATTCCTGTTTACCTGATGTCAAATTTAAATGCATAGGTGAGCTCAAGTACTGCTTACCATGGGCTTCCGCATTTGGGATGTGATTGGTTCCATGCTACCTTTATAAGCCTTTAATTTGAAGGAAAACCTTGGATAACACAAGATGATTTCGCTTGGCCGTTTCTCCTGTGGACATGTTATTACTTCTCTAAAATCCCGAGTCAAAACGTAGCATGTCCAAGTTGAAAATCTTATCTTATTGATTGAAGTGTATTTTGATTATCTCTATAAATCGCTCCTCTTCATCGGTTTAGATTTGTATAAGTAACGAAGAGGAGAACAAATAGAACTAAATGTATATAGCATTTCGAATAACCACCTTTTTTCTTTCAGTAGGGATGGAACTTTATATAATCCTTCGTGTTTTCAAAAAAGGAGGTAGTGTCTCATCTGTTATATGTGTCTTAGCGTTGACTTATCAAAAAAAGTTCTCTCACCGCCTCCTATTCTGTATCTGCGAACCATTGAACCTATTCCATGTTAATCTATGTGGTTCATATTTGCATACTAAAGCTGGAATTTGGTAGTGTCATCGTAGGATGTTTATAGAAACACATCATTTTAAATTCTAGAATAATTTTGCTTTCGTGCTATTTTACAAGGATAGCATCTTTTAATTGTAATGTGCAATTATTAGCATAAATCACTAGTTTGACATTGGGTTAGCCCTTTGCTCTAGTTGACTAATCGCAAAAAATTTTCCTTGTAGGCACCAAGTGGGCAGAGGAACACAATTTGCGTTGTGAAAGTAATCCTATAGTTTACATTTTAATTGAACGAGCTGAAAGGGAGCTGGATTCAAAATTGCTGTTAGCACTTTTCCTTGTTAAAAAGGGATTCCATGTTGTAGTTGGTTCTCAATGGGCATTAAGTGAAAATAGAGATTGTCTGCCAACAGGGATCTTCCTTTTCAAGGGAATGAACAAAATTCACACCGACAATATGGATAATGTTCGCCAATTTGGACATACTGTTGTTGCTATGGAAGAAGAACTACTTGACTATTGTAAGTATCCACTAGAATATTACGGTTTTCGAGACACATTCCACACAAACGCCAATTATCATTGCCAACTTTTTTTGGCCTCCCACGATTTTGAAGTGAAAGTTGTTAAACAAATAATGCCTGATTTGAATGTGCGTCTGACAGGAAATCCAAGAACAGATCTTCTCCGCCCAGAACTTGTATCAATATATAGTCGGATGAGAGAAGAGATTTCCGAAACAATATCTTCAGGTTACATTCTAATAAATACAAATCTAACTCTTAATTCGAGACTTTCTCCCCAGGTTTTATCCGATCTACATAAGAGGATAGTTCCTGAAGACAGAGGATGGATGAAGGATGACAAAGAATGGGAAAATGCTCATCTCAAGTGGGATACATATAATCTGAAATCTACATTCAAGTTGATTGAACTTTTCGGACAGCGTAGTCCAAATCAAAAGGTTTTGATTAGGCCCCATCCTATTGAGGCAACAGAAACATATACAAAGTTTTCTAAAAAATATTCAAACGTGGAGGTTACTAATAACCAAAACTCAGCACGTCCCTGGATACTTGCTTCCGACATTCTAATTCATACCGGATGTGCTACTGGCTCTGAAGCAATAGCGATGAGCCATCCAACGATATCAATTCAAGGAAAAGATAGTGAGTTGGTCCAGTGTAGGGTTACGAACAAGCGGTACAAGATTTCTATGCAGGTAAGCTTAAGCTTGGAGATACCTCAAAATTAAAAGAATTCTGGCCGGCACAAGAGGGCAAGTTCGCGGCTGAGAGGATAGCGGATGAAATTCATCAATTCTATCTTGACCTTGGTGGGTCCTTCGGAGAATTCGAGTTGAGTTTTTCCGGAAAATTTAAACAGGTAAGGCTAACTGACTTTTACAAAACAAAGATGTTTGTAGAACTCTCACAGGTTGAACAAATCTTGAGGAAAATATACCAACAGTTGCCTGCTATGCCACAGATGAAGTTGTATGAAATTAGCAGAAATGTATTTTACATGCGTTCTTCTTAGAACCTGTTCGAAAGAGGTCTCGCTTCAACATCAATTGAATCATAGTAATATAGATCATGTTTTCCGAGTGCTGACTTTCGCATTCATAATCCAGATTTAAGTGTCGATACTAACCCAACTCAACCAAGAAAACATGCTCTTTACTATCCATTTTTTTGGCAGGACTTGAAAGCTTATTCCCTTTAAATTGGCTGCTGTTTTTGATTGACATTGAAATCGATTCCACCGCCATGATTCCTGATCTTCCCGATAGGCACCGTCGGCCCACAGCCGTTGAATGGCGTCAGACCAAAAATTAGGATTTTATATCATGAGTAGCGCATTGAGAATATGATTTTAATTGTAATGGAAACCTTTTACTTGCAAGAGCTGCTTGGGAGGACCTCCAAGTGCCATTAATTGAAGCTCGTATTGGTGGGAGAAACGATGCGGAAGAGGCGTTTAAATTCCTGTTCTCAAAAATCGGTAAAGCGATCTTCCCATGGCCTGATACATCAGTACCACGTGATGAGAAGGGATGCTATGGACCTGTCCCGCCATCGTCATCAATAATACTTCGATGATACTGTGTCGTAACAATACATTTTATCCACAATTATGTTACCATAATCCACCTCGGTTTCTTGAAGTCTGTGCATCGATCAAGAACCTCAAGAAGGATGGCTCCTGCGAAGTTAATATACCTGATGAGATTGATTATGTTGATCAACCCTCAGTATTAATTGGGAATGCGGATGTTTATTATTTCTGGATATTTTATCATATAACAAGATTTTGGTTGATTCAGATGGTTCAAAATAGAAACGAAGTCAAACATGTCTTAAATAGCAGACCTAACAGCTTTCAACAACAAACTCTTGAGCTCCTCCAGATTGATTCTACCGATTTTGGCTATCTCAATCCGAGTGCGACCAAGTTTCGCCAACTATATCTGCCAGTTGGTATCCATCGCTCTTCGTTCACTCACCCTGGAGCGATCAAGTGGTTACGCACGCAACTGTTGCCGTTGGACTCGTGCCCACACCGGCGGATCTTCCTGTCGCGTCAGGATGCGGCCCGACGTCGGTTGCTGAACGAGGAAAAAATCATTAATCGGCTGAAACCTCATGGCTTTGAGGTTGTCGTGCCCAGTTCCCTTTCGGTCGCTGATCAGATCGAAGTGTTTAGTCAGGCGGAGATTGTTGTTGGTCCGCACGGTAGTGGTTTTGCAAACATGGTGTTCGCTTCGTCACAGGCGAAAATGATAGAGATCCACAGTCCGCACTGGGCGCTTGGCTTCTATCGGTCGTTGGCATGGATGATGGGGCAGCAACACGGACAGGTAATTGGCTTCACCCGAGGTCCTTCAGAGGATCCAATGCAGGATTACTTAGTTAATCCAGGAGATGTTGAGAGTTTGGTGTTGGAGAAGCTCGCTGAAAAGAAGTGACAAGACCAAATCGATCAATCATCGCGTTTGCTGGAGGCCTTATAAATCGAGAGTATCTACTTATAGGTAGTTGCTGGTGTAATGTTCCCAACAGAAGGGGGGCATTATGCCGAATTGTAAAAATTGTCACAGTGATCAAGTTACAAAAAACGGATTTGTTCGTTCCAAGCGGCATTATCGCTGCAAGTCATGTGGATATGATTTTCATGTCAAGCCCGCAGCGGTTCAAAAGTGGCTTTCGATTGAGGTCAACCTTCTGTCTCAGGAGAAATCGGTGAAATGCAGTTTGACAAGATATGGCATTTCATCGGTTAAAAAATAAGAGATGGGTCATGCTATGGGCCGATCCGTTGCCTGGGTTATCAGCGGTCGTGAGGCAGTAACCTTCTAACGATTATACAAAAAAGTCGGGTCCTTAACGGATTGTATGTTCTACACGGATGACGGGGACGCCTTTGCAGAGGTTCTACCTAGGGACCTTCATATTGTTGGGAAAATCCAGATGGCGACGGTTGAACGCGATAACAGCAATACACACCATCATCTGAGGTGAATGGCATGTGACAGCAAAGTCGTCTCGAAAAAGGAAGAGTCGATAGCGCTATCAAGATGTGGCGTGCTTTGAACTAGCCGGATGGTTTTCGACGATAATCAGGATGTTGTACTTTCATCTTCAGGTAAAAAATCTCCATCAACATTTTAAATCCTAAACCGAAAATCCCTCTTGTGTATTCGCCCCTGTCTTGGCGACCAAGTAGAAATTATATTCGGCATGTGCTCTATTCAGATATTCAACAGTTTCAACCTAAGTGTTCACTTGATGCTGCCTGTGGTCAACTAATGCATTATTGGATGTTCGAGACAGGTGAATATTGGGGATTGATATTGGTTATTTGACTATACTTTTCGGTCTTGGTTCTAAAATAAATAGGAAACTAATTAATGAAAGAGGTACAGAACGGCTAAGATTGATAAATGGAGATTTGTTGCGTCACATTGGTGAATTAGGACCGTTTGGCCTAGTAGTATCGACATACACTTTAAATTTAATTTCTAAAGTCAAGTTTGTTTCAAGTCGTCGAGTCAATGATCCAAACAATTTTCGTAAGAGGTAACCTAATTTTATCTGATATCATTTATAGATGAAGCTGACAGTTTTTTTTACCGTTCTTATCTGGACAGTTTACAAATGTGGATGTGCTTTATTACTAATCATTAAAATCACAAGAGTTTGAAAACGAAACTGGAAATCGCTCCTTGTTAGATCAGGAAAATCTGCGCAGATTAACTGTAGAATTTGAAATAAACTTTGAAAACGATTCGAAGTTTCACAACTACGCTTATATAAAGCGCTCAGGTAGAAAAATGGGTTTGCCTTATGTAAGCTTAAACCTCTAGCAGCTCGACTGACGAATGATAATCTTTTGTTATGGAAGGTATGCGGATACCCAGTATGCATGTTGCTAAAAGTAAAGTTGAGGAAATTAGGTGGGTTTATAATCAAATTAGCGGTATAGAACACTGCACTGCGGAAATAGCGATATTGCGCCAAAGTCAAGCAAAACTACGCAGGATACTGGAGAAAAATCATATATCTATTAACAACAAAAAAGATGAAGGGATCCATTTACTTAGTGACCTAAGAGAACTGCCTGCCAATATTGTGATACTGTACTGGCTTGATGCGACGGAGGGAAACGTATTTCCAGATACTAATATGTCTGAAAGACGTAAGCAGCTATGTTTAATTAAGCAGTTAGTTTCAGCTTACATCTTTGTTAGTAAAGTGGGTTCTGATACTAACTCTGCTGACGCCCTAATCCAATATCTGTAACGTTATTTCCCTACTTGCAGACAGGTTCTATATCCTTTTGGGAGTTTCATCAACAAAAATAGGAAGCGTCTAAATGGTTCGAGTATTTATTCAGGCTCGTATGAGTTCTAAAAGGTTTCCGGGTAAGGTGCTTGCCCCCTTCAACGGAATTCCTATTCTTACCTGCGTAATAGAGCGAGTGGATAGGGTGATTCCATCGAGTCGAATTGTCATCCTAACTAGCACGCATCAGTCTGATGATCCACTTGTTTGCTACATGCAAAATGCCGGGATTTCTGTGCACCGGGGAGCGCTTGAAAATGTATTTGCGCGTTTTCAGTCGTGTTTAAGAGAATATCCTTGCAGTTGGTTTTTTCGTATATGTGCTGATAGTCCGCGTCTTGACAATGCGATACTACAAACTATGTTAATCAAAAATGATAAATCAGATGTTGATTTGATTACCAACGTTTTTCCTAGGACTTTCCCAAAAGGGCAGAGTGTAGAAATGCTTAATTCTAATACGTTTGAAGGTATTGATCCTCATAGCTTAACCTCGGCTCAACAGGAGCATGTAACCAAAGTCTATTACGAAAAACCTGAAAAATATAAGATTATTAACGTCGAGTCATTAGACCCGGGTTTGGCCACTATCAATTTTTCGGTAGACACTATAGAAGATCTTTATCGCTTACAGAATTTTTCTGATCTTGAATGAAGGTGTTGCCTAGGAATCCGTGGAATAAAATGAGCACTCGCAAGAAAATAGGCGTTGCAGTAGTTGGGCTAGGTATAGGAGAGCAGCATGCTCTTGCTTATCACAAGATGAATAACTGCATAATACATTGGTTCTACGATTTGAGTCATGTGAAGGCAAGAGTAATCGCAGATGAGTTGGGACAGGGGAAGGTCGCTGCTAGTTTTGAGGAAATTCTACATGATCCTAAAGTGCAAATTGTTTCTATTGCTTCCTATGATTCAGCTCATTTTTCGCAGGTCGTGGCAGCACTTGATGCGGGGAAACATGTTTTTGTTGAAAAGCCAATTTGCCGAACTCTTGATGAGTTAGAAGTTATTAAGCAGGCGTGGATTCGGCATAGGAATAAGTTGAAACTATCCTCAAATTTAGTCTTACGTTCAGCTCCCTTATACCAATGGCTGAAACAAAAAATTGAGTCCGAGGATTTTGGGAAAATTTATGCGTTTGATGGGGATTATCTTTACGGCCGATTACACAAAATTACGCGGGGTTGGCGAAAGAATGAAACCAACTATTCCGTCATGCTCGGAGGTGGAATCCACTTGATAGATTTAATGTTATGGCTGACAGGTGAAAATCCTGCCTCTGCCTACGTCGCTGGGAATAAAATTTGCACACAAGATACCGGCTTTGGTTATTATGACCACATTTCTGCTTTACTCACCTTCCCTTCAAGTATGGTGGGAAGGATTACATCTCATTTCGGTTGTGTTCACAGGCACCATCATGTCATACGTGTTTTTGGTACGCAAGCAACATTTATCTATGATGACTCTGGGCCACGGTTACATAAGACTCGAGAATCTGTGAGTCTGGCTTCTCCGATTTATCGCTCCGCTCTACCTGCTACGAAGGGCGATTTGATTCCGGCTTTTGTAGATGCTGTAGTGTGTGATGCAGACTGGAGCCAACATACACAAAAGATGTTTGACGTGATTAGTGTTTGTGTGGCATGTGATGCTGCGGTTTTAGCCAATTCACTACAGGAGGTTGAGTATGTATGACAGAAATTCCTATAGTTTTTTGAAGAACATGGATCACAGATAGTGAATATGTTGGCTTGTTTTGGAGATGTTTGTAATTCGCCGCCAATTGGATACTGGGCGAACCTATTTTAAAAATAAGCATGGTTTTTAGAAAGAATCATGTGCCAAAATAATATCAGTAATTATTTGATGAATTTCCTGGGTCTAATAAAGTGTCTGAATATTTACGAAATCTTATTACTGACAAAAAAATTAATAAAGTCTTAGATGTTGGAGGCGGAGCTGATCCAATGTTGGATATTCGTCAGGATAATTTGACTTACGATTTGGTTGATATTAAGAGTGAAGAACTTCAGAAGGCAGATTCTGAGAAATATTCAAACAAATTCTGCGCGGGCGCACGGGTGCCCGAACTTTCACTGATGCAATCAAGGTGGATTTGCAGACAGGAGTTCCAAACAGTGACCGAAAGTCAAGAATCTTCCCCTTCAATAATACAGCGGGATTTTGACCAAATTATTAGAGAGATTGGGGCACCCGTCAGAGTTCCCCAACTTCGTGATTAATCCTCTGGACGAACCAAGGGAGAGTGACAAAAGCCTATCCGTGAAATATGATCAACCGAAGACGTAATATAGCACATCCAAAAAAAACCATAATATACTATTAAAATGCGATAGAGCTAAAGTTAGGTAACAGATGAAAATAATAATAGGCGATTTACGACACTCGACAGTAGGACGCCACTCGGCCTGCATGCCTCTGGCTGTCAATATGATTGCGAATTACACAGAAGCCTTTCTTGGCAAGGACAAGATATCCATCGATATCTACGACGACGGTCATGAAATAATACATGCAATCGAAAAAGAACCACCCGCAATCCTCGCATTATCAAACTATTGCTGGAATTGCGAGCTTGGACAATTGGTTTTTCGCTTAGCCAAAAAAGCTTCGCCGCAGGTAGTCTGTATCGCGGGAGGACCCGAATTCCCTCGAGATATTGAAGAAGGGGGCGATTACCTTCGCCATCGTGATGAAATTGATTTTTATGTCTACCAAGAAGGGGAAGTTGCGTTTGCGAACTTGACGAAGAACATCCTTATAACCCCCAATTGGCAGGATTTGAAAACCATCCCCCTCGGTGGCATCAAATGCATAGATCCCTCTTCTCAAAAACTTATCACAGGCGCCCCTTTGCCCAGATTAGAAAATCTCGATGAAATCCCATCACCATATCTATCTGGACGGATGGATCGATATTTCAATGGACAGTTTCAGCCTTTTATTGAATCAGCACGAGGCTGCCCTTATGCCTGTACTTTCTGTGAGGCAGCTTCAGACTGGTACAACAAAGTAAACAGTTTTAGCATCGAACGCATTAAAAACGATCTCGATTATATCGCACTGCGAGTTCATGAGTATCCCAATCTTCCACTCGCCATCGCAGATTCCAACTTCGGCATGCTCAAACGTGATGAAGAGATTGCCGAACACATCAGCGCTTTACAAAAAGAATACGGATGGCCAAATTTTTTCGATGTCTCAACAGGAAAATCACAACACGAAAGGATCATCAGCGTCGCCAAAAAACTGAACAATAAATTAGTCATTTCACTTTCCGTACAATCCTTAAACTCCGATACACTGCGTGATATCAAAAGAAAAAACCTAGGAGGCGCTTCCTTTACACGCCTTTACAGCACCTTGCGTGAAATAGGGATCAATTCATATTCAGATCTTATCCTTCCTATGCCGTTTGAAACCAAAGAGACCTTCTTCGATGGGCTGCGACAATTGTCACGCGCCAATATTGACCGTTTTATTCCATTCACGACGATGATGCTCAAAGGTACAGAATTTGCATCACAAGAAAATCGCAACAAGCACAAAATGGTCACTAAATTCCGTGTTCTCCCACAACAATTCGGCATCTATAATAACCATACTGTCACTGAAGTAGAAGAAGTCTGCATTGCCAACAATACCATGCCATTTTCGGATTATCTCGAATGCCGCGGTATCTCCTTTATTATGAAGATTTATAGCGAAATTCAATTTGACATCGTACAACGACTTCTAAATGAGTTCGAATTGGACCGCTTTGAATTTGCCTGCTCTATATGGCAAAAGATAAAAGCAGGCGACAGACCCATTTCTATGATTTACAAGGCTTTTTTGGATGAAACAAAAAATGAACTGTTTGATACGAAAAAAGAAGCACAAGAGTACTACAGTATGCCAGAAAATTATCAAGCCTTGTTGCG
>JYMV01044132.1_pt1 | contig 59296 bp, 57 predicted proteins | sample 338911 | NCBI WGS metagenome assembly JYMV01 (sample SAMN03354496, study PRJNA234377) | hydrothermal vent metagenome | biome: Deep sea; feature: Hydrothermal plumes at the Eastern Lau Spreading Center, Western Pacific Ocean; material: Seawater | place: Tonga | collected 2009 | depth 2000 m m | reverse complement strand
CGTTTCACCGATCTGGTCGGTGCGCTCGCGTTCGGCCTCGCAGTGCACAGTGGCGATGATGTTGTGCCCAGCGGAATCTCTACGGTAGTCGCGAGGGAGGTAATTACACCGTAGGGCAGAATAATCGCCCAGGAAAAAGTCCGGTTCAGGCTGGTCTGTTAAGAACGGATAATGGCCCTGATCAAGATCCCACAGATGATGGTGAGCATCAATGATCTCAATGTCTTCAACCATTGCGAAAGACTAGAACGCCTGACGATGTGGTCAACGGTATACAGGTGCGTCACCAGACACTGTTGCGCGCAGCATCACGCGCCGGTATCGAGCGGAATCGTAGGACGCTACGGAGTGCATGGTGCACCGGTTGTCCCACATGATTACATCATTCTGTGTCCAGTGATGCTCGTAGACAAATCGGTCTTGCGTCGCAAATTCATAGATTTCTTCGAGGATCGGTCGGCTTTCTTCAGCAGACAGGCCAACGATCTCAGAGATGGTATGCGGGCTGATATACAGTGCGGTGCGGCCGGTCACAGGGTGTGACCGTGTCATGGGGTGCTCCTGCACCAGTTCCTCATGCTGTTCTAACGAATGTGCTTTTTCACCAAACACCAGGGTCTGTATGTAGTCATAGCTGTGCACCGCATGTTCATAGGCCGTGTGTAAATTGCAGAAATAGGTCTCCCCGCCTTCAGGCGGCACTTCGGCGGCACGCAGCAGAGAGCCCAGGCTCGGGATCGCCCGAAATGAACTGTCGGTATGCCAGATCCGTGTACCGGTCAGGTACTTGGCTTGGTAGCTGTCCACCGAAAAGATCTGGCCATCCTCGTTCACGTTCGAGACGCGATAGATCTCCTGCTGTACTGAGGAGCGGTGTTCTTTGGATGGATGAATCTCGAGTTCGCCGAAAAGGCCGCTGAAGCCTACCTGTTCGGCTTCCGTAATGTCTTGGTCCGGGAACAGCAGCAGGTGGTGGTCCAGAAGTGCTTGCTGGATAGTCTGAAAATCGTTCGGGTTAATATTACCTTTGAGGCGCGTACCGCGCACGCAAGCACCCAGTGGTGCATTCAGAGGCGTGATTTCAGTTGGCATCAGGTGGTCCTTTGATCAGGCAGCATAACCGTTGGCAGTCGCTGGGAGACTGATGTCATTATAGGAGAATATTCAGCACATGAGCGTGATTCACTAAGCGATTTTCCCTTGATATCCTCGACATGCAGACAGTGAAGAAACAAACCCTGGCAGTGAGTGCTGGTGTGCACGCGACTCAGGATGGACTTACATCTACGGTCTACGTGCTGCTACCCATACTCGCGCAGAGTCTGGGCCTGAGTTACGCCCAGGTGGGGACCGTGCGGGCAGTCTATAGCGGCATGATGTGGGTGCTGGAAATTCCGGCCGGTATCTTGTCTGAGCGCTTTGGAGAACAACGCCTTTTGGTGTTTGGATTGATTGCGGCAGGTCTGGGTTACGGGATATTGTCGACTGCCAACAGCTTTTATGGTGTGTTGTTTGCGCTGTTGATCGCCGGTACGGGCGCGGCATTTCAACACTCCCTGAGTTCTGCGCTGATCAGTCGGGTATACGACGGTCCCAGTCGGCGTGTGGCGCTCGGCACCTATAACGCCAGTGGTGATGCCGGCAAGTTGTTGTTTACAGCCGTTGCGAGCCTGCTGTTCGGTGTGGGCATTGCCTGGCAGACGGTTGTCAGCGGTTATGGGGTTCTGGCACTGCTTGCCTCGGCTGTACTGTGGCTGGTTCTGCGACGACTGCGCTCCAAAGGTGGTGAGTCGATCCAGGCCAGGAACCCAAGCACCACAGCCAGCTGGGGTATTACTGACCGTTCAGGATTTCGATGGTTGGCTGCAATAGTGTTTTTCGACATTGCCGTACAGGACGGGTTTTTAGTGTTTGTTGCATTTCTGATGATTGAGAAAAACATACCCGCCGGTTTGGCCGCCTTCGCGGTTGTGGCAACGCTCGCGGGGGGGGTAATCGGAAAATATGCCTGTGGTCATCTGTCGGCACACATGGGGGTGGTTCGTTCTTTGTTTCTGGTCGAGGTATTCACTGCTGCAGGGATTGTGGGTGTCATCCTGTTGCCGCCAGTTGCGGCGTTTTGTTTGCTGCCCCTGGTGGGCATCGTGTTACAGGGGTCGTCGACCATCACCTATGGCTCAGTCAGTCAATTTGTGGATGAAGCCCGCCAGTCGCGTGGGTTTGCGCTGATCTACAGCATGGCGAATGGTGCGTCTGTCGCCGGTCCGGTGGGATTTGGCATGATCAGTGATTTTTACAGTGTGGGTACTGCCGTGGCGATAATGGCGGGGGTGACACTGCTGCCGCTGGGTATGTGTGGGCGATTACAGGCTGGCCTGAACCGGGTTGGTCAATAGGGTATAACGATGCTTCACAATGTGCTTGGGTTCCAGATAACACCTTAGCTGGCCAGCCGGGCTGCGAACATGCTATGACTTTTTTAAAAGAGGAACTACGTCATTCGATGGTCCAGGTGCGCTGTGAAAAGTTGTCTGATCTGCCTGCACACCCCCTCGATTAATAATCTTAAAATTTCTACAATCGTCGACGCTGACAGATCAGGAGTCCGTTAAATGTCCAACAATGTAGTCACAGAACTCGCACCGACCGGCACCCTGCGTGCCGCGATTAATCTGGCCAACTTCCTGCTAGTGAGCTCAAGGGCCGACAATGGTGACCCCCAGGGTGTGGCGCCGGATCTCGCGGCGGCGATCGCGGACAGTCTGGGCGTGGGTGTTTCGTACGTACCGTTTGAACGACCCGGGCCCCTGGCTGATGCTGCCGTGGAGGGCGTCTGGGATATCGGACTGATCGCTGTGGAACCGGCTCGCGCTGAACACATCGAATTTACCGAGCCGTATGTTGAGATAGAGGCCACCTATCTGGTGTCTGGTGATTCAGATATCCGGACGATTTCGGAGGTCGATCAGCCTGGCGTCCGGATCGCGATAGCCGCGCGCAGTGCCTACGATCTTTATCTCAGTCGAAATCTGCAGCATGCAGAGCTGATCAGGGCTGAAGGGATTGACGGCTCGTTCGATCTTTTTGTTGGCGAAGGACTGGACGCGCTGGCTGGACTGAGACCGCGTCTGCTCTCGGACGTGGTGCAGATTGAAAATGCGCGCATACTCGACGGCCGGTTTACCGCGGTACAGCAGGCCGTGGGTACCCCTTCCGATCGAACCGCGGGCGCGGCCTACCTGCGGGATTTTGTTGCAGAAGCCAAAGCCAGCGGCCTGATTACCGAACTGATCGCACGTCATCAGGTGGATGGCCTTTTGGTAGCAAGTTGACGATCAGTGACCGGTGATCCAGCTTTCAGATTCAGGACCGTGAATCGATGCCACTTAAGTACGTCGCCACAAACTGGGTGTGTTTCAGTTGAGAAAGCAAAAGCGGTGCAACCGGTATCGGTTACACCGCTTCAATTTAGTTTGTCGTTCTGGTAACGAGTTCTGATACAACGACTACATCATAACCCGCACAATCGCCCGCAGATTGACATTGAAACTCGAAAGTGCTGCCTGGTAGGCCGCATCGGCGGTCAGTGCGTCGTAGGTTTTCTCGATCGCCGCCATCGATGGATAGGTGACGCCGAGTAAGCGGTTGCCCGCATTACTGCCGGTTACCAGTGTCCCGTAGCGCAGCGTGAGTGCACCGCCATCCGCAAAGATGGGTGCCAGCTGAGTGATAGTGTCAATCATGGTATCGGCTGCAGTAGCTCGCGTGAGTACAATGAACTTCGGGGTTTCGGTCGTATTCTGGTCAAAGGGCACAGCATGTATCTTGAGGAGGTTTCGCATGACCACGCTGACCTTGCCGCTGGCCATCATCGCTGCATAATCCGAAGACGCTGCATACACATCCAGCGCTTTTTCAAATCCGTCCATTCCTTCGTAGGCCTGGAACAAAGCCAGTGAGCCGGCTTGTTCTCCGGTGGTGATGATGCCTGCCCGGACAACGATTGCACCGGCTTTGGATTTAAGGTCATCGATGACACTTCCGATCTGTTCCATCGCAGTCGCTACATAAGTGGGGTCACATTTCGCCACGGTAATTACAAAATAATTGGCATCGGCCATAGTTACATCCTCCTGCTGTTGTTGGATTGATCGCTACGCCAGGTGTTTAACCTGCATGAGTTATGTTACACCACCGTGGTGATGATCGTAATCGGTTTAAGGTTGTACTTAGGACTTTTAGTATACTGATTGGTACCGAAGCCACTGGCCTGATAGGGGATAAATGACCCCCCACGCATGTCGCCACTTTGGTTAAGGTACAGCAACTATGGTCAGTACATTTAAAGCGGTTCATGCGCAGGGTTACCATCAGATCATGGGTCGTTTCAGCACCCGGTTGGCGACTTCATTTTTGAACTACGTCGGTACCGTGCCCGGGCAGGCTATTCTGGATGTGTTTCTAAGTGGCAAGCCGGACGGGTTCCGGTCCTTTCTCGCCTCGGCCTGGATCTGTAAAGGTATTGTTGCTGAAGCCGGTTAGCGGTTGGATTGCGTGTCAGGGAAAGATTACTGAAAACGACAGGCTTTACGGAGGTATGATCTACGGATGATTGAACACCATATTGATATTGCGACTGATGACGGCCAGATGGCCACCTTCATCACCCATCCCGAGTCCGGTGGACCATTTCCTGTTGTGCTGTTTTTAATCGATGCGCCTGGAAAGCGTGAAGAATTGCACGACATGGCCCGGCGGATCAGTGCAACGGGCTACTACGTCGTGCTTTCCAATCTCTACTATCGCGATGTCCGCTCGTTTACGGTGCATCGGGAAGACCCCGCCAGTACCGAGCAGATGTTCGATCTGATGTCGAATCTTGACAATCGTCTGGTTGCTCAGGATGCTGCTGCGATGCTGGCCCATGCAGACGCCGATGCTGTTGCGGATGCCAGCCGGGTCGGCGTTACCGGGTATTGCATGAGCGGGCCCTTTGCATTGTGGATCGCTGCAGAATTTCCGGAGGTGGTGAAATCGGCTGCTTCGATCCACGGGGTGCGCCTTGCCGTGGATGCCGAGGATTCTCCACACACCCGGGCAGCGGAAATGAAGGGTGAGATCTTGGTTATGGCAGCCGAGCATGATGCCTATGTGGACCGGGCACATTACGATCGGCTGGTCGGTGCGTTCGAAGCGGCAGGAACCAATGCCCATTGCGAGTGGATCGATGGCGCACACCATGGGTTTGTGTTTCCCAACCGTGCCAAGTTCGACAAAGAGGCAGCAGAACGTCACTGGGAACTGCTGCACCGCTTGTTTGATCGCACACTCAAAAAACAATAGGTTTGAGTCTGCTCGGCCAGTACATTGTCGCTACCAGGGCAATCTTTCCCCCAAACTGGCGACTATGCAGTTGAGCGGGGCGACTTTTACCAACTTTGCCTGAGGAGAGTCGAATGAAGGTTGATGGCGGTTGCTTATGCGGATATATCACTTACGAAGCAGAAGTTGACCCTGAAAAGGTGGCGGTTTGCCACTGCACGGATTGTCAGACCCATTCCGGAGTTTCAGCTGCGAACAGGGGAACTCAAGACTTATCAGAAAACAGCTGACAGCGGTACACTGCGGGCACTCGCGTTTTGTCCGGAATGTGGGACCCGGATCTATGCGCGAACCGAGGATGACGACTCCAAGTTCTTCGGCTTGCGGGTCGGTACGGTGACTCAACGCAATGAGTTGGTACCTAAAGTGCAGGTGTGGTGCCGTTCCGAACAGGACTGGGTCGCTGATCTGTCGTCAATTCCGAAGGTCGACCGACAACCGCAGCTTTAATTGCGCTAGGATGTTCAACAGGTCTGAAGGGTTCACGGCGTCATATAGGATTCCCGAGCACCGGAGATTGCTCATGAACGGGTCATCTTGCTTGAAGCCGAAAAACAGTTTCTGATGAACGTCTTTCTAATTCTGGCAGCTGTGTTGGGCACTTTGGGATTGCTAGCCGGCAGTCTCGGTGCCCATTTGTGGCAGGATCTTTTGACAGATTCGGATGTTGCGGGCCGATTTCAGCGAGCCGAAGAATATCTCTTCTACCACGCCTTGATGCTCGCGGTGGTTGCGTTACTGGTCGAACGATTTCCGACGCAGAAATTCCAGTCGGTCGGCTGGTGTCTTGCAGTCGGTGTGTTTATTTTTTCCGGCAGCCTGCTGGTGTACAGCGTGACTGGATTTCGGCCTATCATCAAAATTACCCCGCTTGGCGGTTCTCTATTGATTATCGGCTGGATACTGTTGGGAATACGGTCATGGCCATTTATTCGACGGGACCGAGATCGATGACCAATTGAAAAATCTTGTTCAGGGTCTCTAAGTGTCTAACGACCGACCGCGTAACCCTGCATTTGTCGGGGATTGGCGGCAGCACGGAGCAGGTTGCCGTCGCGTACTGCGGCGGAACACCGTCCTAGACTCCAGTCGCCTTCAACCTCGACTTCGTGTCCACGGTTTCGGAGTTTGTTAATGACCGTGGGATCGTAGCGACCTTCCATCGTGACCCTTCCGGGATAGCTCGTCCGGGGGTAAAACGAACTTGGAAAATGGTTCGTGTGAAAGTCAGGTGCATCGATCGACTGTTGCAAATTCATACCGCAGTGGATGTGTTTGAGGAATACGTGTAGAGACCATTGATCCTGCTGATCACCTCCGGGTGTGCCGAAAGCCATGTAGGGTTCTCCGTCGCGTAATGCAAGCGAGGGAGTTAGAGTGGTCCGTGGTCGTTTGCCAGGTTCAAGGCACGCCGCGGATTTTTCATCTAACCAAAACATCTGCCCGCGTGTTGACAACGGAAAACCCAGCCCAGGAATAACTGGTGAACTTGAAAGCCAGCCACCGCTCGGCGTGGCCGACACCATATTACCCCACCGATCAATCACATCTAGATGACAGGTGTCACCACGTTGTTCTCCGCGGGTCATAACATCAATTGCGCTAGAAACAGTGGGTTCACCTTCGCCGACTGTTCCGGCAGAACTCGCATTAACGTCAGGTAGTACAGGCTCCCGGTCAAACCCAGGAATTTTTCCAGACCTTAGTAACAAAGATGCTTCACTGCCGATCAAGCTCTTGCGGTTCGTGTTGTATTCAGCCGACAACAAGACATCCATGGGGACGTCTACAAAATCCGGATCACCGTAAAATGATTCACGATCAGCAAAAGCAAGTTTTGAGGTTTCGATCAACAGATGGATGAATTCGGGGTCTTCAGGTTCGAACTTAGACAGGTCGAATTGGTTCAATAGTGCGAGGTGCTGCAACGCAACTGGTCCCTGTCCCCAAGGCCCGGTCTTGCAGAGAGTGTAACCGTGATAATCATAGGTCACCGGTTCTTCGATTGTGGCTTGCCAGCGGGAGAGGTCTTCCCCACGAAGAAGACCCGCGTGATGATGCCCGGTAGTATCCAAAACTTTGGTTGTTGAGCAGAATTCGTCGATTGCCTCTGCAACAAATCCTCTATACCAGCCATCTCGCGCCGCTTCGATTTGGTGTTCACGACTACCACCGGCACTCTTGGCATCAGATATGAGGCGACGATAAGTACTGGCAAGGTCAGAATTGCAAAACAGTGTGCCAGCCTTGGGTACGCCGTGAGCCAGATAGATTTGCCCGGAACTAGACCAGTGACTGGAAAACAGATCCTGCATCTTATCGATGACCGCACTTATCGCAGGCACCAACGGGTAGCCTGATTCAGCATAGCCAATAGCAGGTTCCATTACCGTTTCAAGATCAAAAGTACCGTAGTCTCGCAGCATGATCATCCAGGCATCGAAGGCTCCAGGGACGACTGCAGGTAGAAGCCCGGTACCTGGCATCAGGGACAATCCGAGGTCCTTGAAGTAACTCACATTGGCGGCCATCGGTGCAACTCCCTGTCCGCAGATTACCTGAACCTCATCTGAGTTGGCCGCGCTTATGATGATGGGCACTTCGCCGCCAGGTCCATTTAGATGTGGCTCGACCACCTGCAATGTAAAACCGGTAGCAACTGCGGCATCGAACGCATTACCCCCCAGTTCGAGCATGCGCATACCGACACTGCTTGCTAACCAATGAGTCGATGTGACAACCCCGAATGTGCCAACAATCTCCGGTCGAGTGGTAAATAATGACATTTGGTTGCCCTGCGGTTACGTTTTGATGGTCGTTTTGATATTTGGTGGTCGACGTACTTGGGTTAAGAGCTCGAAAGCATAGGCGATCTCGATCAGTATAGGTTCTTGCCAGGGCCGCGTGATGAACGAGACGCCAACCGGTAGTCCATGAACATAGCCAGCTGGGACGGTAATACTCGGATAACCTGAGACGGCGGCCAGATAAGCACTTGATCCACCGCGATTGTCACCATTTACCCAGTCGATCTTCCAAGGCGTGGAAGTTGTCGGTACAAGAATTGCGTCAAGTTTGTGCTGGGATAAAAGCGGGTCCATTCCATTTGTACGCACCAATTGCAGTGACTCGGATCTCGCAGATCGATATTCCTGATCGTTGATAGAATATGATGAGTCCGACCTTTCCAGTAGTTCTTGCTGGAAATAAGCCATCACTTCTTCGGAATGCTCTCGGTTGAAGGCAATCAGTTCAGTTAGATTATTTGGAAAATGTGGAGGTAGGACAGATAGGTAAGTATTCAGCCCTTGTTTGAATTCCGCGGACATTACAGTGATCTCGTTTACTCGAACCGCATTTTGTGAGGGCAGAGCATGTAGCTCAACGACTTCGGCACCCGCAGACTGGATTGCACTGATCGCATCATCGAATACTGTGGCTACGCCATCGGTTTCGGTTAAGAAAGCTCTCCAACTGCCGATTCGCTTATGTTTAAGGCCGGCTGGACTAAGGTGAGAGGTATAGTCGGTGAAGCATTGTCCGTTTGCAGAGGCTGCGGTTGTGGAGGGGGATGCTATAGCGCCCAGAATTATCGCCGCATCGGCAACCGTTTTTGTAATCGGACCAGCCGTATCCTGGCTGCTTGAAATTGGGATGATACCGTGCGTGCTCACTAAGCCGACCGTAGGCTTTATGCCAACCAGGCTGTTCATAGCGGACGGACTGACAATTGAACCATCGGTCTCCGTGCCGATAGCACCCGCACACAGGCCCGCAGCAACGGCGGCACCTGATCCAGAACTTGACCCGCCCGGAGAGCGGTCGAGCGCATAGGGGTTTCGTGTCTGACCGCCGAGACTGCTCCAACCGCTCGAGGATCGAGTAGATCGAAAATTTGCCCATTCACTGAGGTTTGTTTTTCCTAGCAGTACAGCGCCTGCATCACGCAAATTTCGAACTACTTCCGCATCATTTGACTGGCAGTGATCTTTAAGTGCCAGAGAACCTGCCGTAGTCGGCATCGAATCGCCAGTATCCAGATTATCTTTGATCATAATCGGTACACCGTGCAGAGGTCCACGCACCAGTCCTTTTGCCCGATCGTGGTCAGACTGTTGAGCAGTCTCGAGCACGGTTGGGTTATGGTGCAATACCGCGTTGATGTGAGGATCGAGCTGCTCAATTCTTGAAATATAGGCTTCGGTCAGTTCGACAGAAGACAAAAACCTATCCGACAATGCGCGAGCAATCGTTGGAATGTCTGCATGTTCTAGGTCGAAATCCATAATCAATCAACTGCTGTTGATTCTCGTACGTCTAGGAAATCTCGTAGTGTGTCGCCGATGAAATTAATCGACAGAACGGTCAGCATGATGGCTAATCCTGGGAAGATGCCCAACCACCAGGCGCGGGAAATAAAGCTTCGGCCGTCAGCAAGAATCAGGCCCCAGGTTGGTGTAGATGCATCAACACCCAAGCCCAAAAAAGAAAGACTGGCCTCGCCGAGTATTGCATATGAAATACAAACGGTCGCTTGAACAATGATCGGTGCTGCTGCATTAGGAAGGATATGGCGCCACATGATCCGTATGTCCGATACGCCCACGGTGCGGGCGGCTGCAACGTATTGTTCTTCTTTAATTGATAGCACCATGCCTCGCGCAATCCTGGCAAAATCGTCTACAAAAGCCAGAGAAATTGCCACGATGACATTTGACAGCCCCGTGCCGAATACTGCGACGAGATAAACGGCAATTATGAAATTTGGGAATGCCCACTGTAAATCGATGTATCGCATGATGACATGGTCTACCCAGCCTCCGAGATATCCGGCAAGCACTCCGAGAATGAGCCCAGCAATCAGGGCGATAACCACTGTCGATATTCCGACAAAAAGAGACACCTGAGTACCAACGATGATGCGACTCAGCAGATCTCGCCCCAGGTCATCAGTACCCAACGGGTGTAACCAGCTGGGTGACTCCATCATGTCAAACTCCATATCGCTAGGATCGTAGGGAGAAATTACGTTACCAAAAATTGCGGATAAAAGAAAAATTGTCAGCACGACAGAACCGGTCAAGGCCTTCTTGTCCCGCCACACTAGCGTTCTGAGCTGAGCGAACCCCTGTCGTCCAGGCATTACCGATGCGGATGAAACAATGGTGGAATCGCTCATTTCTCGTATCGAATTCTTGGATCGATGATTGTGTACAGCAGGTCTACAAGTAAGTTACTGAACACGAAGATGGCCGATACCACCAAAATGGTGCCCTGCACTAACGGATAGTCTCGATTAAGAATTCCTTGGATTAATAGCCTCCCGAGCCCTTTGATAGCAAATACATTTTCTACAACAACTGCCCCTGCCATTAGCAGAGCGAATGCAATGCCCATTACAGTAACTACGGGAATAAGCGCGTTTGGAAACGCGTGGTACATCGTCAATACCTGTCGGGATAATCCTTTTGACCGTGCTAGCCGCATATAGTCTGTTTTTAATACTTCAATCATCGCAGAACGAATCATCCGGGCGATGATGGCTGAAAACCCAGTTCCAACAGCGATAGCTGGCAGAATGAGATGGGAAAACCACGGCCAAAAACCTTTGGCAAGGGGTACGTAGCCAATCGCGGGCAGCCAATGGAGGTTGGCTGCGAAAAAAATAATCAACAGAATCGCAACCCAGAATTCAGGCATTGACAGCCCTATAAAGGCAAAAATAGTGACGGCATAGTCGGCCCCAGTGTTGCGCCGGGTCGCGGCAATAATTCCCGCCGGCACCGCAATCAACATTGCGAGAAAGAAAGAGAGCGCGGCAAGAGACAATGTTCTTGGCAGCGCTTCCGCAATAAGGCGGCCGACGGGCTGATGGCTGCCGTAAATCGAGAAGCCAAACTCTCCGTGGAGCATATTCCACTGCCATTTGAAATACTGGATATATGCAGGCTGGTCTAGCCCAAATTTCTTTCGCAGTTCTTCAGCCGCGGCTGGGTCACCGGAATCAAAGAGCATTGCCTCAAATGGGTCTCCAGGCACAATCCGCATCATAAAAAATACCAACATGGCGACTGCCCACATGACAAAAACAGCCCCAATCAGCCGACGGAAGAGATAACGCAGCACCGTGTCGAAACGCTCCGATTAGATGAAGATGTGAGGCTCTCCTTAGAGAGCCCCACATTTCAAAAGGTTATGAAATAGTGGTCCGGTCCAGATCGACTAGACCTGGTATGCGGCTGACTGCCGGAAAATTAACCGACTTGTGATGAACCAGTATATCCATTGGATGATAAATGAATACTGATGCTACTTTGTCTGACGTTAATCGATCGATTTTGTGTATTAGCTCACGGCGCTTTTCGATGTCTGCCATTGCACTCTGCTCAGTAATCAATGCGTCGACCTCTGGATCTGAGAAAAAGCCGAAAGGCATCTTTTCCTTATCTCTTTTGCGGCCATTGAACTTGGAAGAGGTTTGCATCCAGTCGACGATCCCATCGTCTGGGTCATAGTCACCACCGCTACCAACCCTCAGCATGTCGAAATCCATTTTTTGAAAGTGCTCAAGAAGAACTGGCCAGTCTTTGACGGCTGGCTTCACCGTGATATTGAGGTTCTTCTTGAGGATATTTGCGATAACCGTGACCTCACGCTTCGCGGTTGCTGTGCAGATCAAATGGAGTTCCGGAAAACCCTTCCCATCAGGATAGCCAGCGTCAGCGAGCAGTTGCCTGGCTTCTTCCAGGTCGTACCTCTGTCCACTGGTTTCTGGTAGGGTTTTGTCGAAATAGTATCCCATTGCTGGATTGATCGTACCGTAGGCAGGGATAGCACGACCAAACTGTGCCTGCCTGATGTAGCGTTCCCGGTCCAGACCTTTGGCAATCGCTAATCTGACTTTAAAGCCTTTCTCTTTCATCAATTCTGAGACGGGCTTGCTGAAGTCCGGGACCTTAAAGGGGTCACGCCAGGGATTTAGCCACACAGACTGAAAGCCGGGTCCGGCAATCTCATTGACTACAATATCAGGATTTTCGACAAATCGATCGACCAATTCTGGCGCAACAGGGTTACCACCGATCAGCTGAATATCACCAGCTTCAAGAGCTGCAGCCAGTGGTTCGGCCTCGTTGACAGGAATGATGACTACCTTATCAAGCTTGGGCCGTTCGGGATCATAATAATTCTGGAACTTCTCCAGTACGACGCCTTGGCCCAGGGTATGTTCTGTTACCTTAAACGGACCGGTACCAACAGGCGTCAGCCCATACTGAGCAGTACCCATACTTTCGATGGCGCTTCGATTGACGATGGTCATTGCGCGGCCGCTGGCACGTTCCAGGGTCTTTGTGAGAAACGAGGCCTGTGGTTTTTCGAGTTTAAATCGGACGGTGTGCGCATCTATTTTGTCTACAGACTCGACATTGTTTAGTACGCGTGAATGAATGGAGTTGTCCGGATTTTTCGAGCGGTTGTAGGTGTAGAGAACATCGTCGGCTGTAAACGGATCGCCGTTATGAAAAGTGACACCTTGTCTGAGCTTGAAGACATAATTGGTACCTCCAGCAGACACCTCCCAGCTCTCGGCGAGATCACCACGTGAGACAAGGTCAGCATCGATGTGCGTTAGACCGCTCAGTACATTCGAAGAGACTTGAAACAGCAGTACCATATTGATCTGAGCCGGATCCAGAGTTGGCAGTTCCGGCGTGCCTGCCCAGCCGCAGCGGAGCGTGCCGCCGGACGGGCCTGAAGCCTGTGCTGTACCAGGTGTGAATATCCCTGGCAATAGGCTCGCCACAGACAGTGTTCCTGATGCTGCCATGAGTCTAAGAACCGTGCGACGGGTCAGTTTGTTACCCGACATATCGGCTGTTGTTAGGCCTGCCATCGGATCGGCAGGGTCAAAGTCGTAAGCATCGCCCAGTTCCTTCTGCAGTATCGCTTGAGGGTCATTTGTGTATTTCTTTCTGGACATAAGTCCTCCTTTTTGTTGAGTTAAAAAATACCAGCACAAAGCATCAATGCAACTCAGGCTGATCTAGCTTCTTGCAGGCCACAAGGTGACCTTTACCAAGATCTATAGTCTCTGGTACTCCCACACGGCATGTATCATCGGCGAGAGGACAGCGGGGATGGAATACGCAGCCGCTAGGTGGGTTAATTGGACTGGGAATTTCACCCTCAATTATTTCCAGACGTCGAGTGCGTTCGACAGCAGGATCTGGAATTGGCACGGCTGACAGCAAAGCTTGGGTGTACGGGTGTTTAGGATTTTCAAAGAGCTCATCGACTTCAGCAAGTTCAATTAATCGGCCCAGGTACATTACTGCAACGCGGTGAGAGATGTGCCGGACAACGCTGAGATCATGTGCAATGAAAAGGTAGGTGAGTCCGAGTTCATCCCTCAGGTCTTCGAGTAGCTTAATAATTTGTGCTTGAATGGATACATCAAGAGCAGACACAGCCTCATCGCACAGAATAAAGTCTGGGTTCAGAATTAGGGCCCGCGCAATACCAGTACGTTGACGCTGACCACCGCTCATCTCGTGGGGATAGCTGTCCAGGATTCGTTTGGGTAAGCCACAGAGATCCAGTAATTTGGCTGTACTAAGGCGGCGTTTTTGGGCGTCTTTTTCGAGACCGTGTACCAGCAACGGCTCTCCAACAATTTGTTCTACAGTCATCCGGGGATTCAGAGAGCTGAAAGGATCTTGGAACACAGCCTGTACGCGCCTTCGATAGTCCCTCAACTCAGTGGAATTTATTGTGTCGAGCCGTTTACCGTCAAAAAGTACAGCACCGCTAGTCGGTTCCTCAAGCTTGATGATGCACCGGCCGATGGTCGACTTTCCGCAGCCTGATTCTCCGACCAAGCCGAGTGTTTCACCCTTTTTGACCTGGAAAGATACGTCTTGTACAGCTTTAACATCACCGGTACGAGTTCTAGAGAAAAATCCTCGGGATCCAGCGAATGTTTTTTTTAGGTTCTCCACTTTGATGAGTGCAGTTGAAGCAGAGTATTTGTCTAGTGAGTGTTTAGTCATACCGTGGATTCTTCAAGTCTTTCGTTGCCATAGAGGCAAGCAACCGTGTGAGCTCGTCCTGCTGAGATCAATGCTGGCACCGCATTACGACAGTCCGGTTGACTGATGTGGCAGCGTGGCTGAAACACGCAGCCCTCTGGAAGATCGGCCAAGTCTGGAGGATTTCCTGGTATTGGAGTGAGGGGTGAGCCACGTAATGAATCCAGTCGTGGCACTGACTTCAACAAGCCGTACGTATAAGGATGCCTTGGATCAGCATAAATGATCTCAGCATCCGCATTTTCTACAATCCTTCCAGCATACATGACGTTCACACGATCGGCATAGCGAGCGACGACGCCCAAGTTATGAGTGATAAGAACTAACCCCACATTCATTTCTCGGCATAATGCCTGCATTAGCTGAAGAATCTGTGCCTGGATGGTGACATCAAGCGCAGTCGTGGGTTCATCTGCAATGATGACTTCAGGGTTGCAACTCAGCGCCATGGCAATCATGACTCTCTGGCGCATGCCGCCGCTGAAATGATGGGGATACTGGCGGAGTCTGTCCTCAGCTTCAGAAATGCCGACTCGCTTTAATAGCTCGACCGCACGTTCGATTGCTTCGTTTGCATTAAGGCCAAGATGTAGTTTCATCTGTTCAGTTAATTGCCGACCAATCGACAGGACCGGATTGAGTGATGTCATCGGTTCCTGAAATACCATGCTGATCTTGCGCCCTCGAATATGTCTAATACTGTCTTCGGAGAGTTGCAGAAGGTCTTGATTATTGAAAAGTACTTCTCCACTGACGATACGACCTGGCGGTGTCGCGATCAGTTGCAGGATAGATAAGGCGGTAACAGATTTGCCACTGCCAGATTCACCAACGATGGCTAGGATTTCACCACGCTTCAGGGACCAGGATACGTTAGTCACAGCTTTCACCACACCCATTGGTGTGGAAAACTCAACCGAAAGGTTGTTCACTTCTAGCAGTGCCTGGTCCACTCAGTTGATCCTCCCCGTAGTTGTGCTGGCTTCTTCCTTCACCACATTGTTATTTACGTTGGTGGGGGTAGGGCCATTAGGCGCCGGTCGCGATAATCCTAATGCCAGCCAACTAGTGTACTCTCTAATATTTCTGACGAAAACAACTGAGTTTAGAAGAGGGGGGCTTACCGTGACGTCGACTCATACCATTCATTCCGCACACCATCATTTTGGTTGGGATAATTCATTCCTGCCAGTGATCACCGTGGCGCCGGGTGACTCGATGGAAATCGATACAGTCGACTCATCAGGTGGCCAGCTGACGGTGAATTCGAGGGTGGGAGATGTGTCGGTACTCGACTTTGAGAAGGTCAACCCTGTCACCGGTCCGATCCGGGTCGACGGTGCCGATCCGGGGGATATTCTCAAAGTGACCATCGATCATTTCGCTCCCTCTGGTTGGGGCTGGACGGCGGTAATCCCCGGGTTCGGTCTGCTGGCCGATCAGTTTACGGAGCCTGCGCTACACACCTGGAGCTATGATCCGAATGCTCTGTCACCTGCTGCCTATGGGCCGGGTGGCCGTGTTCCGTTGAAACCATTCTGTGGAACGATTGGCGTAGCGCCGGCGGCTGATGGACTGCACAGTGTTGTGCCACCGCGTCGAGTCGGTGGCAACATGGACATTCGCGATCTCTGCGCTGGCAGTGTGTTGTATCTGCCGGTGGAAGTAGCGGGGGCTTTGTTCTCTATTGGTGACACCCACGCCGCCCAGGGTGACGGGGAGGTCTGTGGCACTGCAATTGAGAGTCCGATGTCTGTGGGCCTGAGCTTCGAGCTGATTAAGCAGACGCCTTTGGCATTTCCACGATACGAGACCACAGGTCCCGTCACAAGCCATTTTGATCTGAAGGGTTATCAGGTCACCACTGGAATCGGTGACGACCTGATGCAGGGGGCCCGGGATGCCGTGAGCGGGATGATCGATCTATTGAGCACGCAGCAGGGTATCTCGGCCGTTGAAGCCTATATGCTTTGCAGTGTGTGTGCAGACCTCCGGATAAGCGAAATCGTCGATCAGCCCAACTGGGTCGTGTCGCTGTATTTTCCGAAAATTGTGTTTGATTAAACCGCAGGTTGGCTGCTAGACATGACACGAATGGCAGTCACAACAAAAGACGCCCACCGAAGTGGGCGCCGTGATTGGTCATCCCAGTGAACACTATCACTGGATAGGGTGCTGTTCTTAGCTCAGGAGGTTGCTCTTAAGTTCCGATAAAACACCAAAGTCCACTGGGAATATACGCATATCACTAGACATGTGATCACCTCCTTCTAAGTTGTTCGTCGGGCCTCAAGTGTAGAGCGAACCTGGCACTGTGGCAATGGGTGAGCTGTGTTTCGGTTGGTTGTTATGATGGGGGGGCCTGGAAATCGATTTGGATGATCCAGTGACCAGTACGTGGGCAGTTCGACGACACGGTTACAAAGGTGAAATTAAATGGCACTTAAACGATATGTGACTGAAATGGGTATGGGGGTGGATGTACATGGCCGAGATTACACGAATGCGGCCCGTCGGGCCGTCTCGGATGCAATCCGTCACTCGAGCCTTCATTTTTTTCAGGCGACGAACAAGTCGCGGGAAGACATGCGCATTACGCTGGTTATTGGTGTAACTGAGCCCAGTGCGGTGGATTCGGAAGCTGTTGCATCAGAGTTGCCGTACGGCTCGGTCACGGTCGAAGTCAGGCCGGGTGGTCTGGAAGTGCCCAATGAAGCTGGCGACGATGCAATCGTTATCGCAAATGCTGCTGTTCTGGTATGTTTCGAGGAGTAACTAAGCGGTCGTTCCGGTGACGGTTAAAACCCGAGTGATGAAAACTTCAACTGAACGAATTCTTACAACCCATGTCGGCAGTCTGCCCAGGTCGGATAGCCTAGGCGCATTGCTGCATAAGAAAGATCAGGGTGAACCTTATGATCAGCTAGCGTTCGATCAGTGTGTGTCGGTTGCTGTAGACGAAGTTGTCGCCCGTCAGGTGGCTGCAAAAATAGATCTGGTCAGTGATGGTGAGATGAGCAAGATCAGTTATGCGACCTATCTCAAGGACCGCTTGAACGGTTTCAATGGTACTGCCCGAGAAAATCGTGCAGCCGGTGATCTGCTGGATTTCATTGGCTATGCGCGCCGGCTGGTCGAGCAGGGCGGCACAGAGCGCAGCCTGCAGGGCCCCGCCTGTGATGGCCCGCTTTCAGTGCGTGATGACACCGTGCTGCAAAAAGATCTCGCCAACTTCAGCGCAGCAGTAAAAGCACATCAGCCGATGGAAGGATTTCTGACCGCATCCTCACCAGGTGTGGTCACGGTATTTCTGCAAAACCAGTACTATCCTGACCACGATGCCTACCTTGAAGCGCTGGCGGAAATTCTTAAGGCCGAGTATCAGGCCATTGTTGCGTCCGGCGCTGTCCTGCAGCTGGACTGCCATCGGAAAAAATCTGTGGCTGAATTTCGAAAGATCGCGGCCCGGCACATCGAGGTGCTCAACGCTGCTACCGCAGATATCCCGCCAGAATCGATGCGCCTCCACCTGTGCTGGGGAAACTACTCCGGTCCACATCATCATGACATTGAGCTGTCCGATATTCTTGATCTGGTGTACACGGCTCGGCCACATGCCATCTCTATCGAGGGTGCAAATCCCCGCCATGGACATGAGTGGACTGTTTTCGATCGCTATCCGCTGCCCGATGGAAAGATAATCATTCCAGGTGTGATCGATTCGACCTCCAATTTCATCGAACATCCGGAACTGGTTGCACAGCGGATCTGCGCCTATGCCAGTAAAGTCGGACGTGAACGCGTCATTGCTGGTGCCGACTGCGGCTTTGCAACCTTTGCAGAGCGACCCGCTGTCGATCCGGACATCGCCTGGGCCAAGCTGGGCGCCCTGGTCGAAGGTGCTGCCTTGGCCAGTGACCGTTTGTGGTAGTTGGGTCGTGTTGAACTGGTATGCTGCGCGATGATATATGACATTACAGCAGTGTCGTGATAATGAAGAGACAGCACACAGGGTTTCTGAAAGTAGGATCATTAGCAAATGGCAGACCGCATTCCAGTCATTGACCTGGCGCCCATTATCTCGGGTGACCCGGGCGCAAAGATCCAGGTCGCAATGGAGCTGGGTTCAGCTGCGCAGACGCTGGGTTTTGCTGTCGTCGCCGGGCATGGTATTGACCCGATTATTGGCACCGAGCTGCGCGACGCCGCGCTGCGGTTTTTCGATTTGCCGCTGGAAGAAAAATTGGTTATTCGTCGACCGAAGAATGATCAGAATCGGGGCTACATTCCTTATGGAGAGGAAACGCTTGTTCGCATGGCCGGTGGAAGCAGCCCACCTGATTACAAGGAAGTTTTCGCTATCGGGCCGGATAATATTCCAGATGAACCTTACTTTACCGGACCTGGCAGCTACCCGAGTTTTGCGCCCAATCTTTGGCCTGTTGCCCCAATCAATCTACGCTCCTGCATGCTGGCCTACTGGGAAAAGATGGAGGCTCTCATGCGGACCATCGCCGAGGCTCTGGCGATTTCACTTTCACTTCCGGGTGATACCTTTGCAGATATTCTTGATCACACGCACACCAGTCAGCTCAGGCTGTTGCACTATCCGGCGGTTAGAGGAGATGCTGAGCCGGGACAGTTGCGGGCCGGGGCGCATACTGATGTTGGTATGATGACCATTCTGCGTAATGATCCGGTTCCTGGCGGCCTTCAGATCAAAATGCGCGATGGCGGCTGGGCCGACGCACCGGCAGTCGATGATTCGTACATTCTCAATATTGGTGATTTGCTGATGCGCTGGAGCAATGATCGGCTTGTCTCTACATCTCACAGAGTAGTGTTACCGCCTGCTGGTGCCGATGAGCTTTCAAGGCGACTTTCAATCGGGTTTTTTGTCGGACCGCGATACAACGCGATGGTGGAGTGCCTGCCGACCTGCAGTAATCTGGACAATCCGCCGAGATATGCGCCAATTTCGGTACATGACTACCGGACGAGCCGCTTTGCAGCCGGTGCCGGTGACAATGAGCCCTATGGGCTTGCGGAAAACGGAGGCTGAAGCGATGGAATTTGGGATCTTCAATCTGATGGGATACCGGTATCGGGAAAACTCGACACCGACTCACCGCTTGGTCAAAGAGGCGACCGAACAGACACAGCTTGCTGATGAACTGGGTTACGAAGTTGCTTGGTTTGCCGAACATCATTTCTCGAATTATTGTGTATGTCCATCGCCCCTGATGATGATCGCGCACTGTGCACCGGTGACCACGCGAATTCGCTTGGGTACGGCAGTGGTCGTGGTGCCACTGTATGACCCGCCCAGGCTCCTTGCGGAGATCGGTATGGCGGATGCCATGTGTGATGGGCGGTTGGTCCTGGGTATCGGCAGCGGTTATCAGCCTTATGAATTCGATCGTTTCGGAAAAGACCTGGAGCAGTCGAAAAAAATCATGGAAGAGTTCATGGATATGTTCGATCTTGCCTTCACACGGGAAACATTCAAGTTCAACGGTGAGTATTTTCAGTTGCCCGAAACACATATCAGTGCGCAGCCGTTGGGGGAAAGACCGGAGGTGTGGCTCGCGGGGGATAACCCGGTCCTGCACCGCCTGGCAGCCCGCCGTGGCTACGTACCGTTGTTTACCGGACGGTTGATGGGGCCTGACTATCTGTCAGATATGCGCCGCACGATAGAGAAATCGTGGGTCGCTGAAGGTCTTGAACCTGATCAGATGCCGCTTGGCATACAGCGTTTTCTGTGTGTGGTGGACAATCGCCAGGAAGCGTTGGCGTACGTAGACAACGCCCGGCACCAGATGAGACTCGCTTCCAACTTGCGACGTCGAGAAGAGGTCGTGGATGGCGCAATGCTGATTGAGCAGCCGGCACCCAACGAGCCCACAATCGACGAGGCCGTCGACAATCTGCTGGTGGGTGATTGTGAAACGATTGCAGAAAGGTTATGCACCGAGATCCGGGTGGCACGTCCCTCGCATATGATGTTTCACTTTCAGGTCGGCGCATCGTCTTTCAAAAAGGCATTGACATCGATTGAGAAATTCCAGACCCACATAAAGCCGATGGTCGAGAAAGAACTCGGGCCGTTAACTGAATTGAATAACGGACAGTCTAGCGCGCAGTCGGTTGTTGCTTAGGCCGCGGCCTCAATCCGAAAAGCCGGTATCACTTCTTCGGCAAAAAGGCGCAGGCTTTTCAGTGTATTGTCTATTCCGTAGTACGGCGGATAGTGCAAGACCAGCGACGTGATGCCTGTCATCTCCTGTAACTGTTGAAGGCGCCGGATCACTGTGTCCGGACTGCCATGTAACAAAGTGGTCTCTGCCAGTTCGTCGTAGTCAAGTTCACCGCCTTGATCTTTTTCGGACACAGCACCGAGATAACCGGCCGCGTTTTTGGCCATGAAGTTCTTGATATGGTGTACCAGGCCGGCGGCACTGTCTTCTTTTGCTTTTGCGTCTGATTCGGCGACATAGACCCATCGGGCCTGGTCGATGTGACCGCAAGCCGGGTTCCCTCGCCATTTTTCCGGGGCATCGTTCAATGCGGTACGATAAAACTCCGTCTGGATCGCGACCCTGTCGAAAGCCGGCAGGGTTGACAGCATCAGACCGCAACCATGATGGGCAGCCACACCGATTGAACGGTCGGTTCCGGCTGCAAGGTAGAGGGGCACGTGGGGCGTCTGCAGGCTTGCAGGAAAAATCTCGTAGTCGCCTGATACATCGAGATTGAAATACTTGCCGTGATGTTTGATTCGACGACTGTGCAGTGCGTTGAGCACGATCTCGAGTGCCTCCTCCTGAATGTCACGGCGCTCATCAAACGGTACACCCATGCCCTCGAACTCATAGGGGCGGTAGCCTGAACCCAGGCCCAGAATGAAACGGCCGTCACTCAGAATATCGGCAAACGCAGCGTTCTCAACAACCCGCACCGGGTTATAGAGCGGTAGTGTCATGACTGCGGTACCGAGTTTGATATGCTCGGTCTGTGCTGCCAGATAGCCGATATAGGTGAAAGGGTCCGGCAGAATGCCATAGCCATTACTGAAATGGTGCTCCGCGATCCAGGCGATGTCATAACCGAGTCGGTCCGCTTCCAGGATTTCAGCTGTGGTTCGGGCATGGACATCACGATGCGGATAGGGTTCCAGATCGGTATGAGGGTGCGATGTAAACAGGACGCCGAAATTCATCTTCGTGTTACCTCCGCTGATCCGGGCTCGCGGGCAGTCTGATTATTGCCTAGACAGGTAGAGTCAAGTCGGTGACTCGATCTCATTAGAGCACACCTGTAGACGGTGTACAATTTATCCTGTATCCCCTGTAGATGTGCAGTGTTAAGGTCATTTATGATGAGCAGAACAGACGTGGCAGTGTCTAAAGCGAGTATCGAAGACTTTCAGGTCGAAGGTGTGGTTCTGTTGAGAGATGTTTTTACACCCTGGGTCGAAGGCGTACGCGAGGCGATAGAGCAGAATAAGCGTAATCCGAGCTGGCGGGAACGGACTTACCGACCCGAAGAAGGCGGAGAAAGTGAGTTCTTCCAGGATTACTGTGTCTGGTCAAAGTTTGCAGGGTATCGCGCAGTGGTTGAGTCGTCACCGATGGCCCAGATCGCTGCACAGCTGATGCGTTCGTACACAGCCCGCATTTTTCACGATCATATCCTTGTTAAAGAGCCCGGTAACGCGGTTGTCACCCCCTGGCACCATGATCAGCCGTATTACCTGGTTGAGGGATCTCAGTCTGTGAGCTTCTGGGTACCGGTCGACCCGGTTTCAAGGGACCGCAGCATCGAGTATGTCGCCGGGTCACATCGCTGGGGCAAGGACTTCACCCCAAAGCGCTTTGACGGAACGGATTTGTATGCCAATGATCAGAATGAAGGGATGCCTGATATTGATGCCGATCGCGAGGCATTTGACATACGCGGTTGGGCCGTAGAGCCCGGTGATGCGATTGCCTTTAATTTCCGTACACTGCACGGTGCTCCAGGGAATCATTCTCCTGCTAGAAGAAGAGTAGTTTCAGTTCGCTGGGTGGGTGATGATGCCACATTTGTTAAACGGCCAGGCAAGACATCACCAGATTTCCCTGATCTCGACTACGAAGATGGTATGCCCTTTGAGGGTGAAGATTTTCCGGTGCTTTACCGTAACTCCGGTGCTTTACCGTAACCAGGAGAAAATCCATGGCGAGCCATGCAACAGGTGATGGCGGTATCCCACCCAGAGATGCCACCAAGCGGGGGTTGAAGCGCATCATGACGCTGGGTGGCGCCTACGGCACCCGAAACTACACCGTAAAGGATCTGCGCGATCAGAAGGGTCATAAGGTGCTGGTCGAAACGCTGCCGTTTTCAGTTGAAGAAGCCGTAGCGGCTGAAGAGGCTGGTATAGACACCATGAAGGTACGGTTTGACCCTTCACACCCCGACCTCGCTGCAGCAATCCGGCGTGCAGCACCCAACACATTCATGGCATTTTCCGTGCCTCTGGTTGCGGCTGCCAGTGAAGCCGATGCGGTGCGGTTGGCCTACGATGCGATGGCGATGGGTGCAGATGCGATCATGTGCCAATGGAGCCCGCGTTTTGTGAGTGCAGCGGCTGAAGGAGGTGTGCCAGTACAGGGCCATGCGGGGCTGGTGCCGAGAAAAAGTACCTGGACCGGGGGTCTGCGGGCTGTGGGCAAGACACTCGAAGAAGCGATGTGGGTTTATCAGGAGATCAAGGCACTGGAAGACGCCGGGGCATACGCGGTTGAGGTCGAAGTGATACCCGAAAAACTTCTGACCGAGATCAGTAAGCGAACCACCTTGTTGACTTCGTCTATCGGTGCCGGTAGCGGCGGCGATATTCAGTTTCTGTTTGCCGAGGACATTCTCGGCAATAACCCACCACCATACCCAAGGCATTCTAAACAGTATAGACAGCTGTACAAGATGACACAGGAGATGCAGGCCGAACGAGTAACTGGATTTAAGGAATTTATCGATGATGTTCAGCAGAGCCGGTTTCCAGAGCCTATACATGTGATTGATGCACCCGATGATTTGATTGAGACCTTTACGCACGCAGTAGATCATGCTGAGTAACCCGGGATCAGCTGACTAAAAAAGGGCCACCAACAGTAGAAGGGGATAATCGATGGAACTTTACGACACGATGAGAACGACTTTTGCGGCCCGGGATTACACTGGTGACGCTGTACCGGATGCGGTGCTGTATAAGATCCTGGAGAATGCTCGATTCTCACCCAGTGGTGGGAATCGGCAAGGCAATCGAGTCATTGTAGTCAGAGACTTAACGAAACGTAAACAGATCGCCGAGCTCGTGGAACCAGCAGCCAAACACTACACCGCCCAGGGAAAAGTTGGGGAAGGGCCATGGAACAGCGTCATTCCGACCAAGGTGACTCCTGAGGAAATCGAAGCGACGCCAGCACCTTCAAGACTGATTGAACCGTACACATCCGCCGATGTGGTGCTGATCGTTGTCGTCGACTTGAAGGTGGTCGCCTCAACCGATCAGCACCTTGATCGAGTTGGTGTGATCAGCGGAGCATCGATCTATCCTTTTGTCTGGAACATACTGATGGCAGCCCGTCATGAAGGATTCGGCGGCACGATCACGACCCTGGCTGCTGCTGCTGAATCAGAGGTTCAGGCACTCTTCAATATTCCGACTGAGTTTGCGGTCGCTGCGGTAATTCCTCTGGGTCGGCCGGTCAAGCAACTCACGAAACTTAAGCGCCTGCCCGTCGAGGAGATGGTGACTCGTGAGCAGTTCGACGGTGAACCCTTCGGGATCAACTGAATGTCATCAATCTGCGGCTTGAGAAAATTGAGCAACTGATTGGCAATAAGCAGCAGAATCAGGTAATTTTCTCCAGGATCACGACCGGAATTTCCCGCTCTGTTTTTTCTTGGTAGTCCGCATAGGGCGGGTAGATCCCAACCATTTTATTCCAGATGGCTTCGCGTTCCTCATCTTTTGCGACACGTGTTCGGGCCTTAAAAATATCATCGATCACCTGCACAGTGACTTCGTTCTGTGCCATCAGATTGTGGTACCAGCCGGGGTGTCTGGGGGCGCCACCTTTTGATGCGATGACAACATAGTCGCCACCGGTCCGGTCGTAAATCAGTGGCATGATGGACTCATCGCCGGTTCGGCGTCCACGTGTTGTCAGCAACAGTGTGGGCACCGGGCCGGTGCTGCCAGGTCTTTTGGCGTCCCACATATGGCCGGCAGCAGGATCAGTCTGGTACTGTTTTCGATGGTTGGCAATCCAACCGTCAGTGCTTGCTTGTTTGATGGGGTCAGTCATGATCGGGTTCCTCAGTTGTCAATCATCCAGACGGTTGCACTGAAGTATAGAAGATACCTGCCAATGGCTCGCAATAGAGATAGAAGCTATACAATGGCGCCCCTCTGGACTCTGGCCAATAACGCCTTACGTATTTCGGATCAATCACTCAGACCATCCATCGGTGATATTTACTCGATTTCAAAATCTGCGTACCAACTCCCAGTTGACTGGAATTCTCTGTGTCATGGGTGGGGTATCGTGTTTTACCACTACGGACACCGTGATCAAGTATCTCAGCGGGGATTACGCGCTCCACCAGATCGTTCTCATTCGAGCTGTGATCGGGATCGTGTTTACACTGGTAGTGTTTGTTCCTTTCGACGGCGGGCTTGAAACACTTCGTACCAATCGGTTGCTGCTGCATCTGGTGCGAGGATTCTGTGTGGTCATGGCCAACCTGCTTTTTTTTACCGGGCTTGCCACGCTTCCCCTGGGGGAGACCGTTGCGCTGGTATTCGTTGCACCACTAATTATCACCGTATTTGCGGCAATTTTTCTGCGTGAGAAAGTTAGTGCCTGGCGGTGGAGTGCTGTCGGGGTCGGGTTGGCAGGCACCTTGATCATGATACGGCCTGGCACCAGTCTTTTTAATCCGATGATGCTTCTGCCGGTGCTTGCTGCGCTCTGTTACGCCACGTTTCAGATCCTGTCTCGGTATCTCGGCAGAAGCGAGAGCGCTTCTTCGATGGCTGTTTACACCCAATTGATGTTCATTGCGATCAGTGCCTTGATTGGCGTGTTGGTGGGTGATGGACGTTTTACGGTACACGACGATCCAACGATAGATTTTCTATTGCGAGCCTGGGTTTGGCCGTCTGGTCGGGATCTTGTACTGCTGTCGGGTATCGGTATTCTTAGCGGCCTCGGTGCTTATCTTATCTCTCAGGGTTATCGGCTCGGTGAGGCCAGTCTGTTGGCACCGTTTGAGTACACCTCACTTCCTTTTGCCATACTCTGGAGTATCCTGTTTTTTGGAGACTGGCCTGATCTGATATCGTGGGTGGGTATTGGAATGATATTCAGCGCCGGGATGTGGGCACTCATGCATGTGAATCACAATGAACGCCAGACATGACAATCGTAGGACACAACGTTCGAAAAGCCATAGGTTTATTGGGATGTTGTTCTGCAGGCAAGTGTTAAACTCTTAACAGATATTATTTATTCGACTTTGGCCTGACAGGAGAGCCGCTATGACAAACGAGACCGTGACTATTCCAGCCCGTGGCGGCAAAGCTGTATCCATCCGTCAAGGGCAGGCAGTCAAAGTAATCAATACCCACGGTGAGCAGGTGGTCGACACCTGGGCATTTAACGCGGGAGACATGAGTGAGTTCATGTCGATGGATGCAACCCGCGCGACCCTGCAAAAACTCATAGCGGATGTCGGGGACTGTTACCTTTCGAACCGGCGAAGGCCCATACTGACGGTCGAGGAAGACACTTCCGCCGGAATTCACGATACGCTGATGGCCGCCTGTGACAATGAGCGTTACGGTCTATTGGGTTGTACGGACTATCATGACAACTGTGCGGATAACCTTCGATCCGGCATGAAGGAGTTGGGTGCGCAAGCTGCTTGGGTGCCGTCGCCGCTGAATCTTTTTATGAATATTCCCTGGACACAAGAAGGCGCACTGTCGTTCGAGGCGCCGGTCACCAAACCCGGTGACTATGTTGTACTGCGTGCTGAGCAGGATGTCATCGTCGCGTTTTCTGCATGTCCGCAGGACATTCTGCCGATCAACGGTCGGCATACCATACCAACGGAGGCTCACTTTCAGGTCATTGACACGCCGGCTTGATCCCTGAGAGGATATGCAGTCAAGCCCGCAGAATCCGACCCGAACCGCTGCCCACAATCTGGCCATCGGCATAGACTACGTCTCCATTGACCAGGGTGTACTGCACACCCTGTGAAGGCATGACCATCCGTTTGCCACCACCGGGCAGATCGTAGCGTCGTTCTCCCCGGTTCCCGGACCCGACGGTTTCTGGATCAAAAATAACAATGTCAGCGGCCAGGCCAGGGTGTAATCGACCGCGGTCACTGATGCCGAAAAAATCAGCGGGGTCCGATGTGAGTCGGCGGACGGCCTGTTCAATTGACAGTACCCCGCGTTCACGGACCCACGTTCCTAAAAGGTAGGTGGGATAGCCACAATCGCACAACATGTCGACATGGGCACCTCCATCACCGAGACCGATCAGAATGCTGGGGTCATTGAGGAGTTCGGCCACACGGTCTACCCGGGTATTGAACGAGGCCATGGTGAACTCGCAGGAGAGATCATCAGCGATTGCAGTATCCAGGAAAGTGTCCACGGCGTCCTTTCCCTGAGCGCGTGCCATTTCAGCCACAGTCAATCCCTCCAGGGATTTCAGAGAGTCGGATTGTGCCTCGTGCAGGGTGATGCGCTCCCAGTTACCGAATGTAAGCGGGTTTTTGAGTTCTTCCCGGAACTGATCTCGAAATGCTCGGTCTTTATAGACCGCTATCTGCGCCTGTTTCGACGTGTTCTCGAACAATCGTTTCCAGGACGGGAAAGCGGCGAAGGAGAATGGGCTACGCATGTTGATTTCGCGGGTCAGAGGTAAGGGCGACGTCTGTGGTCGAGCCCCTTTCTTGATCATCGGTGCGGCCCGTCGTAACGTGTCTCGAACGGCTTCAGAGATGTCGTCCCGGTCAAACAGTGCGATGAAGGTTACCGGGCGACCGCTATGGTCGAGGAGGAAGTCGAGGAGTTCACATTGTTCTTCCTCCAGCACGCCGATCTGGCGTGTGAGTGCTATTTCGATTGCGCCTTTGCCGCGGACCTTCAAGACATTGGCATAGGCTTTAAGTTCATCCCTGCTTGCATTCCGGCAGGCGAGAGGTCGGCCTTGAAAACCCAGATGTTGGTTCAGGATGGTACTTGAGAAGCCGAAGGCACCGACGTCCATCGCTTCGCCAAGAAGCGCCTGGATGTCGCGAGTCTCCTCGGGCGTTGCAGCACGCTCCAGTGATTCTGTACCCATCACGTAGTGGCGAAAAGGTGTAAGTGGCGCCAGGAATGCCAGATTCAGAGTGGGTGCGCGGCGTTCTGCAGCATTCATATATTCGGGAAAGGTTTCCCAGTCCCAGGTGATGCCTTCTTCCAGGACGTCGTACGGAATGGCTTCAACATTGACCAGATCATGCATCGCGATGTCGCGGGATTCCGGTCTGCACGGGGCAATTCCAACCCCGCAATTTCCTACGACCACACTGGTGACACCGTGCCAGGACGAAGGTGTGACTGCACCGTCCCAGCAGATCTGTGCATCATAGTGGGTGTGAGGGTCGATAAATCCTGGGGCCACGACTGCACCGTCGGCATCGATAATCTGTGTTGCCCCACTATCAATGTCGCCCACCTCTACTATCTGGCCGTTGGTGATGGCGATGCTCCCATGCCGGGCTGGACTGCCAGTGCCATCGATCAGTGTTCCATTTTTGATTAGCACGTCGTATCCCACTGGCTTCTCCTCGTGAATGAATACGCACCCACTGGGCGTAAGTCGTTGACTGCGATTCGTCAACATCGACTACAGCATCGAGACCGACCCTAAATGTAACTCAGATACCCGGTAACTTGTTTAACTTCTTGCGTATAAAAGGGGTAGCATAAGCAGTCTTTGTACCGCTATGCTGAACAGAACTTTTCTGACCGAGGACTTCGTTATGGACTTCACAGGCAAAGTAGCATTGGTGACCGGGGGCGGCAACGGAATTGGTCGTGCGACAGCCCTTGGATTTGCCGAGAGAGGCGCCGCAGTCGTGGTTGTGGATAAGGACAGCGCTGCAGCTGTTGAAACCGTACGGGTTATCAAAGAAAGTAAAAAATCCGCATTTGATGTATGCGCCGATGTGACCCGTACGGGTGATGTGCAGGCCTATGTCGAAGCCACTTTGCAGAAACATGGCCGCATCGACTGTTTTTTTAATAATGCGGGAATCGAGGGGCGTGTTGCCCCTACCGCTGAATATGACGAAGATGTATTCGACAGTGTCATTGCGGTCAATGTAAAGGGGGTGTTTCTTGGTCTTCGGCATGTCTTACCAGTGATGCTCAAGCAGGGTGCTGGAACCGTTGTAAATATGGCCTCGATCGCAGGGCTGGTTGGTTCTCCTGGTATGCCCGCGTATGTGGCATCGAAGCACGCCGTGATTGGCCTGACAAAAGTTGCCGCCGGAGAGGTATCCGGTGAGGGAGTGCGTGTTAACGCAGTTTGCCCAGGCCCAATCGATACCCGCATGATCCATGAACTTGCGGCGCAGATAAATGTGGACGATCCCAGCGCGGTACGGATAGGCTACGAATCGAGCATACCGCTTGGGCGTTATGGTAAGGCAACAGAAGTTGCCAATGTGGTGTTGTTTTTGTGTTCTGATCTGTCGAGTAACGTTACCGGTGCGCAATATGTTGTTGATGGCGGTCGGATCGCTAGCCCTAAAGGCGTAACGAGCCGGTCGGAATAACCAGTAGATCCCAGGAGGGCCGATGGCCGATTTCATTCGAGTTGATGCGCATGCCCACCTTTATCGGACACCTGAAGAGGGCTATGCCGAAAAAACAGGCTATGAAGTTTGGGAATATGGAGCGCAGGCCGATGTTCATCAGTCTGATTGTGTTGGAACCGTTGATGAGCTGTTACTGCAGATGCGCTCTACACAGATCAGCAAAGCAGTCGTCGTCAATCTGTTTTCGGCTACGGTCAACCGAAACATCGCGCTGGCGTCGCTTGACGATGGCTTGAGTGAAAGCGATACAGCAAAACGCACGGTGGATATCGATGACTGGATTCGCCGTGAGGTTATCTCGTTTAACCAATGGAATTGCGATCTTTCCCGACAGCATCCAGAGCTGGCAGCCTTTGTAGCTGCCGACGTCAATGCTTTGCCTGGATCGCTCTGTGCCGAACACATCAAGGATATGATCGAGAACCATGCGGCTGCGGGGGTTAAGCTTCACGGCGCGTTTCAAGGTTTCGACATGTCAGACGAACGTTTATGGTCGACGTATCAAGTCTGCCAGGATCTCAACGTGCCCATCATTGCGCATTCCGGCCCGGATCGGGAAAGCAAAGGATTTGCCGAACCACGCGCCTTTGCCAAGATGCTGGATTCTTTTCCGCAACTTCGCATGGTGGTTGCTCACCTGGGTGGCGGCACCTGGACGCAGACATTGGATATCGCGAAGGCTTACCCCAACACATATTTCGATTGCTGCGAAATCATTGAGTGGACCCAGAGCGATAACGGCCCGACTGAAAAGCAACTCGCACAACTGATCCGGGATATCGGGTCTTCCCGAGTTATGATGGGCTCAGATTTTCCCTGGTACGACCTGGATCACTCCATCGACCGTGTGTTCAGTTTGCCGATCCTGTCGATGGAGGAAAAAGAAAGAATCATCGGCGCCAATGCAGTCGATATACTGGGTCTTTGATAGCTTTATCCTGCCGAATTCTGCGCCGTGCCTTTGGCAGGCGTATTGACCCTCACCCCAATGCCCCGCCGGCCATGGTCAGAGATTGGGCCGGATGGTTGAATCGGGCGGCAAGTGTGCGCAGGGTGTTGTGAAACTCGTCTCGATTGACCGAGCACTGCTGCAGATGGCGTACGCCAGCAGTGGGATCGAAAGCGGTGCGGCCGTGCAGGACCCTTTGGTTATCGAATAGGTGTAGATCGCCCGGTGCCATCAGGCAGGCGAACTTGAGTTCCTCTGAGTTCACAATATTCCAGAACGCCTTGATCGCTTTATAGATCGGTTCCATCAGTTCTTCGGGCAGATCCTGTGGGGGAATGGTCCGGTCAGTAAAGCGGATGCCTTCCACATCTCCATCGATATCCAGGGCGATAATGCGCCGATGGGACTGCATATCTTCTTCGGGTAGTGCTCGACGCTGGAAGAAAACAGGTACGCGGCACAAAATATCAAACGATGCATGATCGCTTTCTTTCAATACTTGAGCCACCTTGAACCCATCGACCAGAATGGTTTCACCACCATCGTCCAGTGAAGCGGCCAGGCAGTGAAACAAGGTGATCCCGGGGGCGGCGTGGCGATAGCTCTCATCGGTGTGTGGGCCGAGATACTTGCCGGTGTTGGATCCAAGCGTCAGGTTGGTGCCTGTTCTCACGTCGAATACCCGACCGTAGTTGTTCAGATGAACACTGCCGAAATGTCCTGCCACAGTCGCCACTGTCCCTGGCGTCAGCGGTACATTCCTGAGTCTGGCAATGCCAAAGTCTCGAACGGACAGGGCAATCTGTAGAATGGTTTCAAGGTTATTCAGGTCTGAAAACAGGTAAACTGGAATTTCTCCCGTATTGCCGGCATGCCACAACACAGGGGTGGGTTTGCGTTGACGACGGGTCGCTGCATCGTAGGCGCTGCCTAGCAATGTTGGTAGATTGTGGGTGGTGTCAATCTGACCATCTGCCCAGCGGATTTCCAGGGTATCGTTTTTAATTTCGAAACTCTCAACCACTAGAGATTCTGGATCGTCCGGCAGGAGATCGATTTTCACACTGGTGTCATTAGGCATACCGTCCGGGCAGCGGGCATTGTGCCGCAGCCAGACGTAATGGAAAGTGTGGGATTTGCCCGAAGGCCAACGGACAGTCAGTTTTCGCTGTTCAGCATCGATCGATGCGCTGACAGATGTTGAGGACGGGTGCATACAGGATGGTGGTTCTGAAGGTTTCTTGCTGGCACGCTTCAATAATTTTTCGTTGGCTGGGCTAACCGGGTGCAAACGCCTCCAGTGTTCTTTCGGCTGCGTCCAGGTCATCCGGGGTATGCACTGGCTGGATGCATACATGGGTGGCGCCGGCATCGAAGTGTTCATCCAGTCGTCGCTGGATCTTATCTTCGTTACCCCACACAACCATGGCATCGATAAATCGATCGCTACCACCATTGTCGAGATCAGCCTCACTGAATCCCAGGTTGTGCCAGCACTGTCGGTAGTTTGGCAGGCCCAGATAGCGTTCGAGTTCACGCCGGGCCAACGCTCGGGCTTCGCTCGGTGATTCCTCCAGGCAGACTTTCTGTTCGACTGCCAGCCATTTGTCCGCACCGAGAATGCTTTTGGCGCTTGCTGTGTGTTCCGGGGTGACGTTATAGGGGATAGCTCCGCGTGTCAGTTCAGCCGACAGAGCCAGCATTTTGGGCCCCAGTGCTGCCAGGACCACGGGCCAGGTCCGGCCACCATCCGCATCTGAATACAGTTTCTCGAGGTAGGTGCGCATGGTGGCCAGCGGTTTGGTATAGGTGTGTCCCCGGACCTGTTCGACCAGGGGTATGTGCGATACACCGAGTCCGAGTACGAACCGGTTGTCAGAGACTGCCGACAGGGTATGCAGGCCCTGTCGTGACGAGTACGCATCGCGGGCGTAGATGTTGGCGATAGAACTGCCGATACAGATGGTTTTGGTCTGTGCCAGTAAAAAACTTCCCAGCGCCATGGATTCGAACCCACGGGCCTCGGAGTACCACAATGTGCCGTAGTTCAATGACTCCACTTTTTGAACAAAACGTCGCCATTGCGCCGGTGTCAGTTTGTCGGCGGCATACCAGACGCCTAGTTTGCCCAGGTCCATGGGTTTCCCTATTCTTAGAGGCCTTAAATGAAGTGTAGCAGTGGTGTGAAAACTACACGCAACTATCGGTGGCCTGATGCCCTCAGGTTTGTTTCAGCGAATGGTACGTCTCAGTGCCTCACCAGGCAGTGTAGCCCCCATCGATCAGCAGATCCGTGCCAGTCATGAATGTGGAATCTTCACTGGCCAGGAAAACGGCGGCCCGGGCGATCTCGTCAGGCTCACCCAGGCGACCCATTGGATGCTTGGCACCCCAGATGCGCTGGGCGGTTTCGAGGTCTCCAAAACGCGTGGCTAGCCGATCTGTGGCAACACCGCCTGGAGACAGTGTGTTGACCCGGATCTGGTCGGTTGCATAGTCGAGCGCCATACCCTTTGCCAGCTGAGTCAGGGCGCCTTTGGTGGCACAGTAAAGGCTTTGTCCGGCGCTGGCGACCCGGGCCATCTGCGATGCGATCAGAATAATCGTGCTGCCGGGGGATTTCTTCAGATGAGGAATGGCGTGCTTGCTGATCAGGAAACAACCCGTAAGGTTCACATCGAGGGCGTGCTGCCAGTCCTCTTCTGAAAGTTCGTGAACCGGTACGATCGGAGACAACAGGGCAGCCCCACCGATGACCGTGGTGAGCTGGCCGAAACTTGATACGGTGAACTCCACAGCCTGTTTTGCTGCGTCGGTATTACCGACATCACAGGTAATCGATTCGGCCAGGCCGCCTTTCTCACGGATGCCCTGTGCCACTGCAATGGCACCTTTCTTATTGATGTCAGCAACCATGACTGCTGCACCTTCTTGAGAAAAGCGTTCGACGATGGCCCGGCCAATACCATTCGCAGCACCGGTAACCAGTGCCACTTTGCCGTCAAGTTTTCCGCGTGTCTCGGTCATTCGGTGTTGTCTGTGTCCGGGTCAGTCTTGAGCAGTTTAGCAAGATCGGAGAATGGCTGGTGCGTCGCTGTGCTGGAGCGCTGTTCAAAATGCGCGTCTGCCGTTAGCGGGTCGACCAGACGCGCGTGCTCATTGTCATGGCAGTAAATGCAGAGATTTTCCCAGTTGCTGCCATCGGGCGGATTGTTGTCGTGATTATGATCCTTGTGATGTACGGTCAGTTCATGAAGGTTTTTCTCATTGAACTCGCGTCCGCAGCGGCCACAGACCCAGGGATGGATCTTGAGAGACTGGGCGCGATAGCCTTGCTCGCGAGTGTCTCGGGCCCGGATTGCATCGACCACGGCCTTGTCGAGTCGCTGTTCTCGATCACTCATCAGAGGCACCTCCACAACAGGTCGGCGTCCGGCTGTGGACAAAAATCAACCGCTGCGGGAACCGGTTGGCGTATCACTGTGGGTCTGCCATAGTGTCACTCCCTATCCAGGGCAATCGGTGGTGACGCATTATTCTGGCACAGAAAAGCACAATGTTGAGTAAAACCCAATTGTCCGACTATTCAAATGAAGGTTATGTCTTCGTTCCTGAACTGTTACCTGTCGTTGACATCAAAGCAGTGATGGCCCAGTTACCTGAACTGTGTGCGCTTCAAAGACCCGAAGTCATATTCGAGAAGGACACCCAAACTGTCAGGTCATTGATGAATGTACATACCTACAGCAAGGCGGCGGACAATCTGATCAGAAATCAATCGATCATCGACCCAGTGAAGCAAATTCTCGGCAGCGATGTTTATGTGTTTCAGTGTGTTCTGAATCTGAAAAGGGCATTTACCGGCGATATATGGCAGTGGCACCAGGACTTCTCAACCTACCTTATAGACGACGGCATGCCGGCTAACCGGTTGGTCAACGTGCTGATCTTCATGGATGAGGTCAACGAGTTCAACGGGCCGTTGATGCTAATACCGCGCTCGCATCACGGTGAAGCCACAAAGAATGATGTGGACGACACCACCACCTCTTACCCGATTCGGGCACTGGACAATAACCGAGTTGCAAGTGCAGTCGAAGCGAACGGTATGGTTGCTCCCAAAGGAGCCCCCGGCTCGGTCATATTTGCCAATACAAATATCATTCACGGTTCGGCGTCGAATTTGTCGCCTTGGGATCGTGCCCTGATTTCGTTGACGCTGAACTCTGTCGAGAACAAACATCAGGGGTCATGCCGACCCGAATGGGTTGTCATGAATGATTTCTCACCTGTCCAGATCAGCTGACACTTCGTGTATTTATTGAACAATGCTCTGTTATTCCTTCGGTGCCCTGATCAGCCTGCCATACTGATAAGAAGTACTGCAGCTACTGGAAAACGAATAACTCAAGTGCCGGGCCAAGACAAATACCGCCAATGAGCCTGAATGAACCCATCTCAATGCTTGCTTGCCAGCGCCATCTGTTCGATATACCGGACGATGTGGCCTATCTGAACTGTGCCTATATATCACCACTACTGAATGCGGTGCGCGATGCCGGCATTGCAGGTACGCAGCGAAAAAGTCATCCCTGGGAAATCTTTCCCCGGGACTTCTTTACCGATGCTGAGGAAGCCCGCGGACTGTTTGCCGAACTTATCGGTGCCACGGCCAATGATGTTGCACTGGGTTCTGCTGCCAGCTACGGTATTGCAACTGCTGCGCGGAATCTGCCGGTTCAACCTGGGCAGCGTATTCTCGTGCTACAGGATCAGTTCCCATCCAATGTCTATTCCTGGCACGCACTTGCGAACGAGTCGGACGGGGCAATACTGACCCTGCAGCGGCCTGAAGATGACGACTGGACACGGTCAGTTCTTGAGGCGCTGGATGAGCGGGTGGCGATTGCCGCCTTACCCCACGTTCACTGGACCGACGGCGCCATGCTCGATTTAGTACGAATCGGTGCGCGCTGTAGAGAAGTCGGTGCTGCGCTCGTTATCGATGGCACCCAGTCAGTTGGGGTATTGCCTTTCGACGTTAACGCCATCCAGCCCGATTTTCTTGCGGTCGCAACCTACAAATGGTTGCTCGGGCCGTACGGTTCAGGCTTCATCTATGCTGCCCCCAAGTGGCAGGAGGGCACACCGCTTGAGCACAACTGGATCAACCGTGAAGGCAGTGAAGACTTTTCGAATTTGGTCGACTATCGAGACAGCTATCAGTCCGGAGCGCGTCGCTATGATGTCGGTGAACGGGGCAACATCCATCTGGTGCCGATGGTCAAAACAGGGTTGTGCCAGCTGCTCGACTGGGGTGTAGATAATATACAGCACACAATAGGTGCTCGGACCGATCGGATTGCTGTGCGTGCAGCTGATAGGGGTATCACCACACTGCCAGCAGAGCATAGAGCAGGTCATTACCTGGGCTTGCGTTTTCCAGCGGGTGTGCCTGAAGGTTTGGCAGACCGTCTTGCCCAGGGAAAAGTCTATGTCAGTGTTCGCGGACGAGATGCAGTTCGGGTCACTCCTCATCTGTGGGTTACAGATGAGGATGAAGAGCGCTTCTTCACCGTTCTGACATCAGCTTTGACCCAATGAATCCACGTCTGGCACTGTCGTGACAACGTTGTTGCTCACGCTCACCCATTAGAGGATCTTTTGACTATGACTAAGGCGTATACCATCGAGGGCCGCGAGGTCATCGCAGCGGTTAAGGGATTGAGGACACAGATTCTTACAATCGGGCCGGGTCAGTGTGTACCCTGGCATCATCACAGTGTGGTGACTGATACTTTTTTCTGCATTGAGGGACCCATGCAGATTGAGACACGCAATCCAGATGAACAGCGGGTCTTGTCACCAGGCGAGACCACTGCTGTCGGTGCAGGTCAGCCTCACCGTGTGTCGGGAGTTGACGATGGACGGTGCAAATTTCTCATTATTCAGGGCGTTGGCGAGTACGATTTTGTGCCCGACGACTGAAGCGGTTGACTATGATCCCGCCTTTATCCCTGTGGGCTCGGCAACGCCGTTGATCACCAGCTTGGGTCCTGTTCCCACATCAATCAGCTCAGGACGACTGGCCAGGTACTCCGAGACGCCCGGCAGGCTTTCCACAGCTGCCATGAAATTGAGTACCGAAGCATGTGGGTCAAGTATGTTTGCTTTAAGCATTTGGGCAAGGGAAAAGTGATGATACGCAGAAAAGTCACAATAGTAAGGCTTAGCGCCAAAAAAGAACGGACCGTCCTCTGTTCGTTCCAATTGTCGTGCAAAGTTCTTTAAGGTTGCTGGGAAACTGTCGAGAAACGTTTGTTTGCGTTGCTCGTGTACGTCGCCTGCGGTGACATTCACTGTTGGATTCAGGGGCGGAAACAGTTCTTGTGTTGAATCAAATACGGAATCAACTTGGGCTGCTAACAAAGGGTCGTTGGGCATGGTGCCGGTCAGGGTTGCAACATAGCGAGTGATGGCGCCGCTTTGCCAGATATGGGTATGACCATCGACAACCAGTACCGGCAGTTGTCCGAACGCGACCTCAGGCTTCGCTTCAGGCCAGGGCTTGCCATAAAAATCCCATGCCATCTCGTAGGTATAAGGCACATTCGCATAATGCATCATCATCTGCGGCGCTTCAGCAAGAGCCCTCAATTTGAAATAGATCAACTGCACTTTGGGTAGTTTGGTCATGGTCTTTGAGTCCGTTTTGGATTGTGTGTGAATGGACCTGATATCAGGGTCATTAAATCGGCAAAAAACCGGATGTCGTCACTAAGATAATACAAGAACTCAGTTTATAAAGAGGTTCTGGGACTGATCTGGAATCTGTTCAGTTTGAGTGCGCGTCCAGAACATCCAGGATGGGGGCCAAGGCCTCGATTGAAGCACAGGTGGTTGGCTCCAGCGAGATCTGCACATGGGATACACCGGCCTGCTCATAGCGAAGCAGTTCTTGGGCAATACTCTCAGGCGGGCCTGCCAAAGGTATCAGCGGTTCTCCCGCGAGGCCGCTCGGCAGACGATCCCACCAGTTATCAGCGCTGGAATCTGCCAGCAATACGGCCACGGTTGATTCGAGGGTCGACATGTCCCGACCCTGCAGGGCACAGGCCTGTTCCAGTTCCGGCAGGGCCAGGACAAAACCAGCCACGGTGTTGTGAGTAATGTCGTAGTAGAGATTCCACATATCTGCATAGCGCGCGGTCAGTCCCTGCATGCGTGGTGAGCCGGTGTTGGTGCCGATCAGGATGGGCGGCCCGTTGGCACGGGGCCCGCGGGGTTTGAGTTCGCAATCCCGTGCGGAATGATAGGTGCCCGTATAGTCGATCTGGCCGTCTCGCAGCAGGCCACAGACAATATGAATCGCTTCCTCGAAACGGCTGACCTTGTAATCAAATGGAAAACCGAAGGCTTCGTATTCGAGTCTGTGGTAACCCGAGCCCATGCCCAGAATTAGGCGACCACCGCTGATCTCGTCGACGGTGTCTGCCATCTTGGCGAGTAAGGCGGGATTGCGCCAGCCCATTGCAAGCACCAGCGTACCAAGTTCTACACGCTCGGTGATCGCAGCCAGGGCAGACAGGAATGACCAGCATTCCCACACACCTCGCGGCTGATCTTCACCTTCGAGCCGGTAGAGCAGGTGATCTACAACCCACAGTGAATCAAATCCCATATCCTCGGCCAGCCTTGCCATATCGCTGACCTCCGACCAACTGCGAACCCCGGGACCACGCAGGCCCTCGGTCTGCGGGAGCATCAGTCCGATCTTTAATTGACGGGGATGTTTTGTTTTGGTCACGACTGGATGTCTCTACGTGGGAGAGACAAGTGTATTAGAGTACAGTGTTTAAGGGTAATTAGACCAGTGCCTTGATGTGTTTAATAGAATTTAGATTAAAGGTTCAGTGAACAATTCCGGCTAAGCTATTCATGGGTCCTCCAGTTGTGCCTTGTCGCGGTCGTGTTTTAGTCAATACTAGATTTTTGTTAGATGAAATATCATGTGCAGGTAGGTTATCCTTTCGTTTCCACAAATTCCAAACGGAGATGAAACTATGACCGACAAAAAAGTCGACAATGGGGTGGATGTAGAGTTTCTACTGGGCGCCCGAGAAATGCTTACTGAAGCGCCTGAGGGAGCCCAATTTCAATGGCGTGCAAAATGTGACTGGGTCTACGGTACCCATAGCAAAACCAGTGTTGAAGGTTTTTTTGGACTTGGAGAAGAACAAAATCACAAAACCGAGCACACGTTCGATGCTGACCATCCTGAGGTCTTTTCGTCGGAGGATCATGGCGCCACGCCTGTGGAAATTGTACTTGCAGGGTTAGCCAGTTGCCTGACGGCAAGTGTCGCTGCGGTTGCCCAACATCGGGAGATTCAACTGAATTCCGTTTCCGCAACGCTTGAAGGTGGTATGGATATTCAGGGAATTCTCGGTATCGACAGCGACGTCCGCAATGGTTTTGACGGTATCAAAGTGACTTACAACATCGATGCCGATGCGTCGAAGGAAGATATCGAAGCGCTGGTTGCTCAGGCACAAAAACGATCCGCTGTCTACGACATTATTACCAACCCGACCAATGTCACGGTAGAGGTCAGCTGAACCGGCAATCTGTGGTGTCTGGGGGCCCATCGAAGATCGACACCGTGGTCATCGGTGCCGGTCATTCCGGCCTGGCGATGAGTTACTGCCTCAGCCACCGGGGCATAGAGCATGTGGTGTTGGAACGCTCTGATGTCGCGAATTCCTGGAGGACCGAACGGTGGGATTCACTGCGGTTGCTCACGCCCAATTGGCAGAGTCGGTTACCTGGATTGGCCTATGAGGGGGATGATCCTGATGGCTTTATGACGGTTCCGGAAGTCATCGAATTTGTAGATCACTATGCAGATGTAATCTCGGCACCGATCCAAACCCGTACCACTGTAACATCTGTGTGCTGTGCGGGTGATGGTTATCAGGTCGACACCGACCGAGGTACATGGAAATGCCGGGCGATCGTTGTTGCGAGCGGTGCGTGCAATGTCGCCAGCGTACCGGCAATCGCATCGTCTGCGCCCTCATCGATTGCCATGGTCACACCGCTTGATTACCGCAATCCGGACCAATTGAAAGAGGGGGGTGTACTTGTTGTCGGCGCATCGGCGACCGGCACACAACTTGCCGATGAAATTCACCGCTCGGGTAGACCAGTTACGTTAGCTGTGGGTGAACACGTTCGTATGCCTCGGGTTTACAGAGGACGAGACATTCAGTGGTGGATGGATGCGGCCGGGGTTCTTGACGAACATTATGACCAGGTGGATGACATTAAGCGGGCGCGCAACGTGCCCTCTCCACAGCTCGCCGGCTCGCCCGGGCGGTCTACACTGGACCTCAATGCGCTCACTGGAATCGGCGTTAAGCTCATTGGTCGTCTTGCGGGTATTAAAAATCGGAAAGGACAGTTTTCTGGGTCGCTGCGCAACAATTGTGCACTGGCTGACCTCAAGATGAACCGGCTGCTCAACACGATTGACGAGTGGGTGTCTGAAAACGGTCTCGACAATGAGGTGTCGCCTCCACATCGTTTTGCCGCGACCACTGTTGAGAAATCGCCGCCACTGGACCTTGACCTCAGTAATGGTCAAATCCAGACCATTGTCTGGGCGACAGGTTTCCACCCTGACTATTCCTGGCTGGGTGTGCCGGTACTGGATCGGAAAGGTAAGATTCGCCACGAGGGTGGGGTTGTGGACTCACCGGGCATGTACCTGATGGGTATGACTTTTCTCCGCCGTCGAAAGTCGAGCTTTATCCACGGTGCCGGCGATGATGCCCGGGATCTCAGCGATCACCTGACGTCTTACTTGGCCAATACCATTTCGAATGCAGATTCAATTCTGCAGGCAGGCGCAAATAAATGATAAATAGCCTCTGCAAGATCGATGGAGCTGAGCTTGCCGACCTCTGATTCCTGTTTTATCTGCTGTATTGTGTTGTAGGGCCTTAGCGACCCCTGCTATTGCTATGGCACGCCAAACCATTCCAGCCCGTCACGGTGTCGCGATTCAACTTGATGCGGGTTCAGAGATTGTCGTCATCAATACCCATGGCACCCAGGTGCTCGACACCTGGGCTTTCAATATGGCTGACCCTAGCGAGTACCTATCGATGGAGCACACTCGTTCGCGCCTGAGTCGATTGTCACCCGGGGTTGGAGACAGTCTGTTTTCCAATCGCAGGCGGTCTGTTTTAACAATGCTGGAAGATACGTCACCGGGGATTCATGACACGTTGCTTTGTGCCTGTAACAGGGAGATCTACCGTGAACTCGGTTGTGATGACACGCACCGCAGTTGCGAATCGAATTTGCATGAAGCCCTGTCGGTGATGGGTATCCGGGTTCCAGGGACGCCTGCACCACTGAATTTGTTTATGAATGTTTCAGTCGCCCCCGATGGTGCAATTGACCGGAGGCCGCCCCAGTCGCGGCCGGGAGACCGGGTCAGACTTCGGGCAGATATGCACGCGGTCGTTGTCTTTTCCGCCTGTCCGCAAGATATAACGCCCATTAATGGTGCCGAGTGTACCCCGCGTGATGCACACTATGAGGTGATTTCCAGGAACCCGGCACAGCAGAAACTATAAAGTGATAATTTTGAGATTAATTCAACTGGGTTGGAATTCTTCTGAATAAGCAGTCTCTATACAAGTCATAATTCTGAGCGCCGATTTGCAGATGACGATATCATTGAATCGCACGGTAATTCTTAACTGACCATGAAAGCGGCTGTTTTCAAACAACCCGGTACCCCGCTCGCCATCGAGGAGGTCAACGATCCTGAGCCGGGTCCGGATGACCTGATCCTGAAAGTGAAGGCGTGTGGAATTTGTGGCACCGATCTGCACTGGTCTCAAGGGAACGATCCGAGTGCGGGCTGGCGTCACCTGGCACCCGGATCGGTCATGGGTCATGAATTTTCCGGTGAGATTATCGAGCTCGGGAAAAACACCCGTAGTCAGTTCCGTGCCGGCGAACGGGTCGTGGCACAGCCCTTCATCGGCTGCGGCAGCTGTAGCGCGTGCCGTGCCGGCCGATCCTATCGCTGTTCAACGGTTGTCACGCGGGCCAGCCCAGAACTGACCGGTGCCTACGCCGAATACACGCGAATCGGTGTGGCCGAAACCCTGAAGCTGCCGGACAACGCAAGTTTTCACGCGGGCGCCCTGGTCGAGCCCTTGGCGGTCGGATTAAATGCAGTCAAGCGTGCTGGGCTGCAGGTCGGTGACCCGGTGCTGGTGATTGGTGCTGGACCGGTAGGTTTGTCCGTTGCCCTATGGTGCCGCTTTTTCGGCGCCCGTGATGTAATCGTGAGTGACCTGGTTGACGCGCGGGCGGTTCGCTGTGCCGAATTTGGCGCCACCGCGGTAATCGATGCCGCGAATGAAGACGTTCAGGCACGTTTCCGGCAGATCGCCGGCCGGCCACCGGCTGTGGTGTTTGATTGTGTGGGTGTGCCGGGCAGCCTCCAACTCAGCATTGACCAGGCACCGGCCGATGCGCATCTTGTGGTTGTCGGGTTGTGCATGGCGCAGGACGCATTTTTCCCTGCCAAGGCCATCGTGAAGGAACTCCACATCACCTTTGCATTTGTGTACTCGAAGGCAGACTTTCAGTTCGTGATTGACATGTTGGGCAGTGAACGGATTCCAGTGGATGCCCTGGTGACCAGTGTTGTTGGTCTGGACGATTTCCCGAATAAATTCGAGGCCATGCGCACACCCGGTGCCGACCTCAAAGTGATGCTGGAACCGGACTCAGGTATAAACAATCTCTAAATCTATTTATTAGTCCAAAGTATGGTGACCGCTTGTTAGTACACGGACTTAATCGGCATCGAGTACAGCCAGAACATCCTTGGGGTCCACCGTGAAATCGACGCCCGCTCTTTCCTGTTGCAGACACATGGCAACGCGGGAATCTCGATCACCCCAGCCTCGATCCAGAGCCTCGGTCATGTCGGCCAGGGTCAGGTCGATCAGGCGCATGGGTACGCCAAGTTCCCGCCCGAGCTCTGCGGCCAGGGTCACATCCTTGTGGGCCAGGCGCAGGGCAAAATCTGGGGGGTCATACTGATTGATCAGGTAATGTTCTGCCAGGCTGTCGAAAGTCCGCTGCCGTCCGCGGACGCCTTGGCGAACCGCCGCAAACAGTGCCAGAGGTTCGACGCCAGCCTTGACGCCGGCGGAAAATACCTCTGCCAGGGCGGTCTGAATGGCATAACCGGCGGCGTTGTGAACAAGCTTGGCCACAGTGCCGGCGCCGATCGGACCGATATAGCGGACCTGATCACCCAGGATGTCCAGGGCCGTCCGGCTAGCGCTGAACACGGTCTTGTCGCCACCGACCCAGATGGCGAGTTTCCCTGAGGCCGCGCCCTTAGGCCCACCGCTGACCGGGGCATCCAGGCAGTGAAGGCCCCTGGCCGCAAAGACTTCGTGGATATGACGGACCGTGGTCGGAGAATTGGTGGAGAGATCGAACAGCACTGTACCTGGTTTCATGCCGGCAATCAGGCCGTCGGTCTCGTCCAGGGCCACCTTTTCAACCTCGGTTGGCCCGGGCAGGGAGGTCAGGATCACTTCCGAAGCAGCCGCCAGTTCCCGTGGTGTATCGGCCCACTTGGCGCCTGCCGACAGATGCGCGTCTGCGCTATCTCGTTGAATGTCGTGCACGGTAATCTCTGTGCCTGCCTTGATCAGGTTGCTCGCAAAATGGGCACCCATTGTGCCCAGGCCGATAAATCCGATCTTTTTCATCTGTTCTTTCCTCAGCTCTGATTTTCTTGATGGTTCCAGGGCGCTTGAGTTGCTAACAACGGGGCCTGGCCCCGACTGATCGGCAGGCTAAATCTCGCCCGGCGTGTGACGCACCAGTCCATGCAAGTGTTGTACTGCCAGGCTTCGGAGACAACGCATCAATTGGCTGGGTTTGTGCCATTGTGAGTTCTCCCTGAGTGTTGCAGCATCGTGAGAATCTTCGGGTGCCTGATCAGATCCCCGGGCCAGGTAAACAGGAGAGGTACTTTGTAACGGTGTTTCCCGGTGAGTGGTTCACCCGGGACCTGTTGATGTTGTTCGATCTCATCGCGATAAGACCGAGCTTCGGTTACAGACAGAACCCGGTAGGGAAAGCAGAATTCCGATCTGCGGTATTCGCGAATCATGTCGTCAGATAGTGCGTTAGACATGTGGATTGGTTCTCCATGATTCGAAGATGAAGTATCTCAACATCACCGGACTGCGACAACTATAATCAATTTGGATAAGAGAGGTTGCTTTGGCTTATGAATTGATGGTGACCGACATCGAAGCGTTTGCTATGGCCGATCAAGATACTGGTTAATCAAAGCATAAGGATTGTTAAAGATCATCTTCCGGCACGCAGTGTGAAGCAAACAAAATAGGACAAATACAGATGGCATGGCGTCTGGGTATTGATATCGGCGGTACTTTCACAGATGTTGCGTTGGTCAACGATGTCGACGGTACCATTGGTATTGCCAAAACGCCCACTACTCCGAGTGATTTCGGCAAAGCGGTGCTGAGTGGCCTGCACGACGCGCTCGATCGTTATGGTGTGCAGCCTGATGAGGTGTCGCTGCTGTCTCACGCGACTACCGTGGTGACCAACTCGATTCTCGAAGAAAATGGCGCGCGTACCGCGCTGATCAGTACACGCGGCTTCCGTGATGTGCTCGAGCTTCGACGTTCTGCCCGGTCGGATCTGTACGACATGTTCCAGGATCCTCCGCGTGTCCTTGTACCAAGACATCGCCGCCTGGAGATTACCGAACGGCTCGATGCAACGGGTACAGTCATAGTACCCCTGGACGAATCCGAAATTCCCGGGCTGATCAAGGAACTTAAGGATCTCGAAGTCGAAGCGGTCGCGATATCGCTACTGTTCTCGTTTCTCAACGACCACCATGAGTGCCGACTTGGTGAGGCATTGCGTGAAGCGCTTCCCGGCGTGGCCATTTTTCTCTCCAGTGAAGTTTTGCCTGAGGTCCGGGAATTCGAGCGAACCAGTACCACAGCGGTCTGTGCCTATGTGGCGCCAATTCTGGGGTCATATCTAAAGCAGCTCGAAACTGCGACCGACAGCCTGGGTTTGCCCAAACTGCACGTGATGGGCTCAACCGGTGGGGTATTTGATGTCCGGGAGGCGTTGAGGTTGCCCGTGAATTCGGTCGAATCCGGCCCGGCAGCAGGCGTAATTGCGGCACAACTGGTCGGCGCTCAGCTCGGTGAGACCAATCTGATTTCTTTCGACATGGGCGGAACAACTGCGAAAGCCAGTTTGATCCGGGACGGCCAGATCGAAGTGACCGCTGACTACGAAGTTGGGGGTACAGGCAGTCAGAACAGGTGGGTCACGGGATCAGGTCACCCGATCCGTGTGCCGGTAATCGACCTCGCCGAAGTCAGTGCCGGTGGTGGCAGTATTGCCTGGATCGACCCGGCTGGTTCCTTGCGTGTTGGACCCCACAGCGCCGGTGCAGAACCGGGGCCTGTCTGTTACGGCCAGGGCGGTGATCAACCGACCGTGACCGATGCGAATCTGGTGCTTGGGTACCTGGACGCGCATTCACTGCTGGGCGGCGATTTGCCCATCGATTACCAGCGCGCAGAGTATGCGCTGCAAAAGAAAATCGGCGATCCCATGAACATGACCGCCCTGCAGGCAGCCGCAGCTGTCCGGGAAATTGTGAACAACGGGATGGCCGAGGCACTGCGGATCGTATCAATCGAGCGCGGTCATGATCCGAGGGAATTCAGTTTGGTCGCTTTTGGCGGTGCAGGACCGGTGCACGCCGCCGCGCTCGCTGACGAACTCGACATCCCCCGGATCATCGTCCCTCCCATCCCGGGCGGCTTTTCTGCGCTCGGCCTGGTGATGACGGATGTGCGACGGGACTATGCAAGAACGCTTTACCGACAGCTCGAAGATCTCCCTGCCAGTGATATCGAAGCCGTTTGGTCCGAGTTGCAGGCTCAGGGTGAGGAGATGCTGAGATCCACGGGGATCAGTCCGGATCTCTGGCGTTTCAGGCGATCGGCTGATCTGCGCTACAGCCGGCAGGCCTATGAGTTGAACGTGACTGCTGAGCCAGGGGAATTCACCGATAAGACCAAGGCTGAGTTGGCAGGGAATTTTCATTCCCGTCACGAACAGACCTATGGCCACAAGAATCTGACCGAACCAGTGCACCTGGTCACGCTTCGACTGACAGCAGTTGGAAAATTGGGCAGGCTTGAGATTACCGACACGCCTCGTTCGGACGGCGCGAGCGAGAAATCCCGGCGCCCAGTCTGGTTTGCCCAGACCGGTACCACGGACTGCAGCGTACACAATCGCTCCAGCCTTGCCGCTGGAATCAGTCTCGACGGTCCCGTTATCGTTGAGTCGCTGGACAGCACCCTGGTTGTGCCACCCCGTTGGACGGCGCGCAATGACCACAACGGCTTTATCACCCTGGAGCGATCTAATCGTGAATAACGACGCATACCGAAACCGGGTGACCGACCCGGTCACTTTCGAGGTGGTCAAGAACTCCCTCTACAAGGTGGCCGAGGAAATGAAGATCGTTCTCGCCAAAACTGCTTATTCCCCGATCCTGAAAGTTGCCGGGGATTATTCCTGTGGAATCTTCGATACCCAAGGGAACATGGTGGCCCAGGGGCCAGATCTGCCGATTCACCTGGGTTCGATGCCGGATGCGGTTGCTGCCGTAATCAACAAATTCAAGCACAGTACGGTTGAAGGTGATGTGTTCATTCACAACGATCCGTATTTTGGTGGCTCGCACCTTCCGGACGTTAATGTCGTCGCACCGGTGTTCTACCAGGACAGAATCCTCGGCTGGACCTGTGTTCGGGCACACTGGCCTGATATCGGCAGTGCCACACCAGGAAGTTATGGTGCGGTGACCGAGATCTATGGCGAAGGATTGCGTATGCCCCCGATTCGACTCTATCACGCAGGTGAAATCGATCCCAATGTAGAGGATCTGATTCTTGCCAACGTGCGCACACCGGATGAACGGATGGGGGATTTACGGGCACAGGTTGCCGCTAACCACCGGGCTTGCCAGAGGCTGGTCAGTTTAGCCTCGAAGTACGGCGTAGATGTATTGACCCGCATCATGCGCGAGGTGATGGATTACTCAGAGAAGTTGATGCGACTGATGTTGTCGGAACTGCCCGACGGCGAGGGTGTTTTCGAGGACTTCTGCGATGGTGACGGCATTATCGAAGACGGCGAAAACGAAGACATGACCTTCACGATCCGTATTCGGGTATTAAAAGCAGGCGATACCGTCGAAGTGGACTTTGAGGGCAGTGACCCGGCGGTCTCAGGGCCTATCAATGCGCCGTTGTCGGTGACTGCGTCGGGGGTCTACTGCTCGTTGAAGATGATTGTCGATCCGAACAGTTTGATTCCGCCCAATTCCGGCGCTTGGCGCCCGATTCGGGTGACGGCACCGGAAGGCTCTGTGGTTAATGCCCGTTTTCCCTCACCCGTGGTTTACGCCAACCACGAGATCAGCCATAGAGTGGCGGACATGACATTTGGCGCCATGGCTGGCTTCATGCCTGACAATGTTATGGCGTGCAGTCAGGGTACTTCGGGCATCATTACGCTCGGCGGCGTAGACCCGCGCAACGGTCAACACTACGTCAGTTACGAAACCATCAAGGGTGGCATGGGGGCAAGACCCAACAAGGACGGTATCAACGCAGTTGCTGCTGGTATTTCGAATACCATGAACACGCCGATTGAGATCCTCGAACTGAGTTTTCCGGTTCGAATCGATTATTACGAAATAACGCCGGACAGTGGGGGGCGTGGCAGGTACCGTGGGGGTTGCGGCTCGCGCCGGGCCTGGACCATTGTCGATCACAATGCGCGTGCGGCGGTGTGCGTGGAGCGCACCAAGTCGCCGCCGTTCGGTGTTTGTGGAGGCGAGGCCGGCGCCCGGGCAAGCATTGCGCTTAAATTAGCGGACGGTTCGATACGCCCACTTCTGACCAAGGGTGGTTTCAATGCTCCGGCCGGCTCACAGATTCTGCTTGAGGTCCCGGGTGCGGGGGGTTACGGCGATGCCAGAGAACGTGATTCGCAAGCGTGTGCACGCGACCTGCAGGATGGTTATGTCAGTGCTGAACCAGATTAGACGACGTGAGCTAATGCAAGACCGGGCCAGTCACAATATGATTGCTGTTATGGCGAGAATACTCGGTGTCTATTTGCGCGAGAACCGTTGGTGTTAGTCATCTTTCAGTCTTGATTAGAAATTGGATAGTCAGCAGATCCGTATTGATAACTTGCCACGCCCAACTTTGATGGGAAATACCTGATTCAAGCACAGACCACTGCTGGGTCATTCTTGGCGATTGTTCTCTAAACTAGTCGCCATTTTCAATAGTTGTATATCAGTATTAGGGAGTCCAATTAAAGATATCCCAAGCGGCAGATTATCTAACTTTGCCATTGGCAAGCTGATCTGCGGTAAACCACCCAAACCAGCAATACTGAGCAGACACATCGCTTGATAGCGATAAATATCTTCAATAGTGTTGGTGTCAGTGCCTTTGAGCGGTGCCACACGCGGTGAGGTCGGCAGACACAGCACATCACCTGGTGTCATGATCTTTTGCAAGCGGTCAACAAATTGTTTGTGCGCGGCCCTTGCAGTGGTCACCTGTGACTCGGTAATTTTACGGGCTGTCGCTATTCGTTTATCAATCCCGGGCCCCAAAACAGGATTTTCAGCGGTGATCCAGGAGCCCAGAGATTTCCAGATTTCCGCACCCTGAATGGTTCGAAAGCACTCCATCCATGGTTTTAGACCATCTAGACTAACTTCGATCTCAGTACTAATCGTGAACCTCTGGCGAAGGTGTTCTATACTGGATTGCAGTGCTTTACGTATAGCTGGTTCAACCAGCGCGAAAGCATCAGACACCACCAACAATCGATTGGGTTCCGTTGCTTCGCACTTGCGTAATATTACACGCCCGACCTTTTCAAAGATTTTGGGATCACGAGCAAACCATCCAACGGTGTCAAAACTTGGCGCGAACGGAATAACGCCCCTTGCTTCAACGTTACTGTGGGTTGGTCTGATTCCGTAGACGCCGCAGTAGCTGGCGGGAAGTCGGACTGAACCTGCGCAATCAGTACCCAGGGAGAAATCTACCAATTCACCTGCCACAGCCGATACTGAACCACTGGATGAACCACCCGGAACCCGAGCCGGGTCAACCGGATTTAGTGGTGTACCATAATGAACGTTTTCTCCGGTAAGGCTATACGATAATTCGTCGGCTATGGTACGACCGACTAGACGTGCACCGGCATTTAGTAACTGGTTTATAACAACAGTACTCTCAGAAGCTGGCTCATGAGAATTAAGCCATACGGGCTGACCGAATCCGGTGGTAGAACCGGCAATATCCATCACGTCTTTGACAGCAAACTTTAAATTATCAAGCGCCCCTGTTCCTGTAGGTTCAAGAGAGACGTGATTATCGTGACAAAAGGCACCTAATGGATCATAGGGATAATCCCAATCTGCCGTTGTAGGGTTCTTGTTAGTCATATCAATTGTCAAAAAATTTCAGTGTCGCCACTACGGCTGTACCAGGAGACATATGAGCACACTTTGTTTGCGTCAGTTATGACCCATTGCTCCGGCGGAATATTCGACTTTAGCGTTTTCTGGCAATTCATGATGTTCACCTGAAATAACTTGCTATTAAGCAATCGAAAATACTGACAATAGTGACCCAGGCCATTACAGTCAGAATTGCATGCCGGTCCTGTGCGTATGTGGTCGACGGTGCGGATTATTGCCTCGCGGTAGCCAGGTGAAACCCGATTACCCGACAATCTGGCAGTTACATCCTAAATCTATTGAAATACTGAAAAGATTTTGGATTGCTGTTAGCAGTTTAGAGGTTCGACATCAGGTAACTGTTCTGGGGTGTTGCGGCAGGTTCAACCCCGTTTTAACCGAGTCAGTCCGTTGGCTCCATCTTGTGTTCGCTAGATAGAAGGGGTGTGTATATACTCACAAGGGCAAACGGATACATTTCGAAAATTAGGTTTTCAAGGAGAGGGAGGACAGCATAATGAAAAGCACTTATTTTAGATTCAGCAGTATAGGCGTTGCGGTTGTGTTGGTGTCACTCGGGTTGGCAACAAGCAGTGCCCTGGCAAAGGACAAGATCCTAATGGCGGTGCCAACTTTCTTGACCGGTGGGGGTGCCCCGGCCTTTGGCATTCCAGCGAGAAATGGTGTGGAGGTCATCGTCAATGCCATCAATGCCGGTAAAGTACCTGCGCCTTACAACACCAAAGGCATCGCAGGGGCCCAGGTTGAATTGATCATCTATGATGAGTCCGGCGGCGGTGCAAAACAGGTAACCGAGTACCGGAACAAGGTGCAAAAGCTCGGTGTTGACTTGGTCGTCGGCTATGTTTCGTCAGGATCATGTGCGGCAATTGCACCGGTTGCCGAAGAACTTAAAACACTGACGATTTTCACCACCTGTGGGACACCGAGGATTTTCGAAGAACTGGATAAGAACCCGAAGTACGTCTTTCGCACGATGAATCATGGCACGGCGGACAACGTTGGACTGGCACATTACGTGACCAAAAAGTTCCCCAATGCCACGGGTTATACCGGAATCAATCAGAACTATGCCTGGGGACAGGATTCCTGGCGCGACTTCGATCTCGCGATGAAGGTGCTCGCACCGCAGATCAAGGGTTCTGATGACGGACAGTGGCCGAAGCTTTTCGCCGGCCGCTACGGCACCGAGATCTCGGCATTACTGAGATCACCGGAAGAGCTGGTTCACAGCAGTTTTTGGGGTGGCGATCTCGAAGCGTTTATTTTCCAGGGTCTGGCGCGGGGCCTGTTCAAGAAAAAACAGTTCTTGTTCACGGTTGCTGGGACGGCGGCCTACCGCCTTGGTAAGAAACTGCCCGAAGGGCTCGTATTGGGGTCGCGTGGCCCCTATGGTATTTACGCCAACAATCTGATCGATACCGAGTTGGCGACGTGGTTCCGAGATGCTTATGTCGATCGATTCGGCACCCTACCCACTCAGGGGTCATACCAGTACGCCCAGGGTATTCTGGGTGCCAAGTACGCTTACGAGAAGGCGGCTGCTGCGAATGGTGGCAAATTTCCGTCGACCGATCAGGTAATCGCGGCGTTGGAAGGGGCAACCTTCCAGGGCATCGCCACGGAAGTTCGTTTAGCACTGAACAATGGCCATCAGGGCTTGACCGATCATATGTGGGGAATTTCCAAATACGACCCGGACACAGGCCTGCCAGTGGTGACCGACGTAGTTCTCTACAAGGCCGAATGTGTCATGCCTCCGGACGGGGTTGGTAGCGTCGAGTGGATCAAGGGTGGTATGAAAGGCGCACAATGCGACTGAGTTAAACGCTTGACAGTCCGGGGCGGAACCATCCGTCCCGGGCTGATAGCTCTGCCTCCTAAAACACACCCAGGAGTTCTTTGCCTGATGGGTTTCTTTTAGATATGCTGCAGTCGCTGTTCACAATCTTGACTGATGGCCTGATCTACGGGTCGTATCTGTTTATCGTTGCAGTTGGGCTGACGGTCATTTTTGGCGTTCAACGGGTCCTCAACGTGACCCACGGCTCGTTTTACGCGTTCGGGGCATACCTCGCGGCGTACCTCGGCGCAATGTGGTACGAAAACGAACTGCCCGATTTTGGTGGTTTCGTGATTATTTTTCTGGTCCCGATTGTGGTCGGCGTTGTCTTCGGTGTGCTGATAGAGCGGGGTCTTTTGAAACACCTTTACGGCAAAGACGAACACATCGTAGTACTTGCGACCTTTGCCGCATTTCTTGCTCTGGAGGGTGTCAGCCTCTTCATCTGGGGAACCGACCCTTATTTTTTTTATCAACCCCAGGCAATGCTCGGGTTCGTCGAGATCGTAGGTATGACCTACGATTATTACAACCTGTCGCTTATCGCGCTGGCGCTCATTATTGCAATGGCTCTTTGGTATTTTCTCGCCCGAACAATTTGGGGACGGATGTTGCAGGCGGTAATCTTCGACCGCGAGATCAGCCAGGCGATGGGTATCAACGTGACCGCGGTATTCCTGGGTACGTTCATTCTTGGCACGACGCTGGGTGCCCTCGGTGGCGCCGCTATCGCACCAACGATCTCGGTGCTCCCCGGCATCGGTGTGGAGGTGATTGTGCTCGCCTTCGCCGTGGTTGTGATCGGTGGCATGGGCAGTGTACCTGGGGCACTCATTGGTTCGATCCTGGTCGGGGTTGTCCGTGCGGCGGCGGTCCATGAATTTCCACATGCGGAAATGTTCGTGATCTACGCGATCATGGCCATCGTGCTCGTGTTCCGGCCGGAGGGTCTGTTTGCCCCGCCAAGGGTGAGGAAGATCTGATGGTGTGGTCTGACCGGACGGTGGTTGGCGTGACGGTCGGGGTCATCCTTGTCGCGATCATCAATTTCTTCGTGCCCGAATGGATCCGGCAGATCGGGTTGTTGAGTATGGCCATGGGTACGGCGGCGCTCGGTTTGCTGGTGCTGTGGCGAACGGGCCTCATTTCATTTGGCCACGCGCTCTACTATGGTTTCAGCGCGTACGGTGTGGCGCTACTGAACTACCTCGGCCTGCGCGACGCCTTCCTCCTCGTCATCATATCTGCCACGATGTCGGGGTTACTGGCCTGGGGACTGGGCTTCCTTGTGCGCCGTTATCGGGCAATTTTCTTTGCCCTGCTGACGATGGCATTCTCGATGATTCTTTACGGTGTCCTGGCCAAGACCGAGCGGTTTGGCAGCACGGACGGGCTCAATATTCGACCGCCTACTTTTTTCGGCTATGCACCACAAGACCAGGCCGCGCAGATCTGTTTATTCCTGCTCGGGCTGGCCATCATTTACTTCTTGATGCTTGGTGTTCAGTTTTACCTGCGTTCGGTCCTCGGTCAGATGTCGATGGCGGTGCGTGAAAACGAAATCCGGGTCGAGTACCTCGGTTACTCGGTTGAACGGGTGGTGCACGTCAAGTACGTGATCTCGGGATTGCTTGCTGGGTTTGGCGGGGCGATCATGGCCCTTGCGATAGGGCAGGTAGACCCCGAATCTATGGTTTACTGGACCTCGTCTGGTGAATTCGTGTTCGTTGCTATTCTCAGTGGCACTGCCAACGTGGCGGCACCGTTTGTCGGTGCAGTCGTGTTCGAGGTTATTCGCCATTACGCCTGGGAACACGGCGCAAGCCTGTGGCAATTGATCATGGGTGGCACGCTACTGGGGATCATCATGTTCATGCCTGAAGGGATCTGGTCGTTGGTTCAACGAGTGGGTAAGAAAAAGGACAGTGCGCCATGACGAGCATCTTCGCAGTGCGAGACCTCGAAAAAAGCTTCGGCGGTGTGGTTGCGGCGAAGAACATCACCGTGACCGTCGAAGCCGGTGAAACGGTCGGAATTATCGGTGCCAACGGCGCGGGCAAGACTACCTTCGTGAACATGGTTACCGGCCACCTGTCGCCCAGTGCGGGCACGATTGAATTTCTGGGCAAGAGTATCCTGGGGCTACCAGCCAGGGAGATCACGGCGCTGGGTCTGTGCCGGTCGTTCCAGGTGCCGCAGGTGTTTTTGTCTGAGCCGGTGTTTGACAACGTGCTCATGGCCTACGGCATTGCCGAGGAATCGGGGTTGGGGATGCTTAATCCGTTACATAACAGTGAAAGAGCGGGCCGCGTCTGTAACCACCTCGAGCGCTATCAGATTCTCGAGCACCGGAACACCCCGGCCAGTGCGTTGCCACAGGGTGTGCGCAAGCTGCTCGATATCGCGATGGCGACGGTGCGTAAGCCGCAGCTCCTGATGCTTGACGAACCAACCAGCGGGATCAGCGTAGAAGAGAAGTTCGACTTGATGGAAATCATCATGACGGCTCTGAAAGAAGAACAGACCACCGTGATGTTCATCGAACACGACATGGAGATCGTGCAGCGCCACGTTGAACGGGTGCTCGCGTTCTCCCAGGGTGAGATCATTTGTGATGCGCCGACTGCGGAAGCGATGGTAGACGAGAAAGTGATCGAATTTGTGCTCGGCAAGGAGTACCGCGCGGGAACACACGCTGATGCTTGAGATCGAAAACCTGGCTGCCAGCATCGGTCCAACCCAGATACTACGCAGCGTCGCACTCGACGTTCCGGGAGGGAGCATGTGCGGCCTGATTGGGCGTAATGGCGCCGGCAAGACGACGGTGATGCGAACGATCATGGGTATCCTTACTGCACACAGTGGCCGCATCCTGTTTGAAGGCCAGGATCTGGTACCGGTCGCCGGTCACCGTCGGGCTCACCTGGGAATCGGTTATATGCCTGAAGACCGGCGCCTGGTGCCGCAGTTGACGACCGAAGAAAACATCATGCTGCCGATATGGGCAACGCGTGCAGAGAAAGCCGAGGAACGTCTCGCCTGGATCTTTGACCTGATGCCTGAGGTCGGAGAGTTCCGCAATCGCCGGGCATCGGAACTCTCTGGGGGACAGCAGAAATTTGTCGCCTTTGCGCGGGCGCTGATGGCAGGCGCCCGGCTACTGCTTCTGGATGAGCCAGGTGAAGGTATCGCGCCAGTATTTGCCCGCCGCATGATCGAGATCCTACAAGACCTCAAGCGCGAAGGTCAGGCCGTACTGGTAGCAGAATCGAACGACGTGCACATCAGCCACCTACTCGACCAGACATTTGTCATCGAACGCGGAAGCATTGTTGAGAAACGTTGATGCTGATTCAGCTGAAACGGAATTGTTCTTAGCCGATAACCTTAAAAGCATCTTCTGTTGGAATGGTGTCCGGGGCGGCACACGACTTCTGTGAAGCGTATACTGAAGTCTGATTCAGACGAGTATTCGCCATGTCCATAACCAGAGCATTTTCTGCAGAGGGAGTGATTCCGGCAGTGTTACTGCCGTTTTTTGAAGATCTCTCGATCGATGAGGTGGCTTATCGCAGTCATCTCCGTTATGTGGCAGCCACCGACGGACTGTCGGCTATAACGACCAATGCACATGCGTCCGAGGTCGCGTCCTGCACCTACGACGAACAGGTCCGGGTACTGAATGTCACGCTGGATGAAATCGGCGATCGCCTACCGGTCGTCAATGGCATTTATGCCGACGGTAGCCTCGAGGCGGCCCGTCTCGCGAAAATGGCTGAGGGGGGTGGCGCATCGGCGTTGCTGGTGTTTCCCCCAAACCCACTCAGTCTCGGCGCTCAGTCGCGTCCCGAAATAGCGCTGGAGCATTTCAGGTTTATCGCCGATGCAACCGACCTGCCGATCATCCTCTTTCAGTACCCGCTCTCCAGCGGCCAGGGATACCCACTCGATACGCTGCTCAAAATATGTGACTCGGTGCCGACCGTATGTGCGATCAAGGATTGGTGCAACAACGTTCAGCAGCATGAACGCCATATCCAGGTGCTGCAATCCCTGCCGCGACCAGTGAATGTACTGACGACCCACAGTGCCTGGCTCATGAGTTCACTGGTGTTGGGCTGTAAAGGGCTGCTGTCGGGTTCCGGTAGTGTCATTGCGGATCTACAGCTGGCAATGTTCCAGGCGATTGGCAATGGTGAGCTGGATTCAGCACAGGCATTGAACCATCGTATCCGTGCTGTCTCCGATGTGTTCTATGCCGATCCTTTCGTCGATATGCACAACCGGATGAAAGCCGCACTTGTGGTTCTCGGGCGCATCCCTTGTGCGGCGGTGCGACCACCGCTTGTCAAAGTAGACGCGAGCGAGGTCGAGCGTATCCGCCAGGCGATGAAGATCGCCGGTATTCAACCCGAGGGGGCCGCGGTCCAAGCAGCATAAGGGTAATTCTGCACAGATGAAAATCTCATATTGACAACTGAAATTTGATTGAGGGGACATAATCCCGCTGGATAACTTCTCGGATTCCAACCGCCACAGAACAGTGATTGTTTCTCCCTCGGACTCGTGTCCGCGGTTGCGGGGCAGATCAGACCCGCCTGGGTCGAAGAAGCATTTAACTCGGAAGGAGGCGGTCAGGTAGCCCTAAGCCGAAATTGAATTAGAACCGAGCGGCGCGTGCTTACATGGCGCGGATAAACTTACTCGGTAAGATTTTGTGTGGCCAGGGTGTCTTCGGGATATCGGATCCCGGATAATTAAATAGCCCTGTTGTTTAAACCGGATTTGTTGAGAAGATAACGGCTTGTGCAAAGTATCATCGTAATAGGTGGCGGATTTGCCGGCTTATGGGCTGCGATTGGTGCAGCCCGGAAATTGGACGGGTGCAGCATCAGCAACGAAGAGATTTCGATCACGCTGATCAATGCTGATCCATACCATGCAATTCGCGTGCGAAATTATGAGGCCGACCTGGATGATGCGCGAGTGCCGCTCGACGATGTACTTGATCCGGTTGGAATCAAACGAATTGAAGGCACGATTGTCGATATCAAACCGCTTGAGCGGCGACTCACAATTCGGATGGCAACCGAAACGAAGACCGTCAGCTATGACAAGCTGGTCCTCGCCTCGGGCAGCCAGGTACGACTCCCTCCGATTTCCGGGTTGCACGGGCCAGTCTTCAATGTTGATACCACAAATGAGGCTGAACGTCTCAACCGGCATATTGCGACACTTTCGCGACTGAGCGACCGGCCAGGTGGAAATACTGTGGTGGTTATTGGCGGGGGATTTACTGGCGTTGAAGTCGCCTGCGAAATGCCGGGAAAGTTAGCTGCAGTGGGTTTCGATAGAGCCCGTATCATCATTGTCGATAGGTCGAGCCCTGTTTGCTCACAGATGGGACTTCATGCGCCGGCAACAATCGGCAAAGCTTGTTCTGCACTGGGTATTGAAATGCGTCTAGGTGCCACCGTCAATTCGCTCGACCCCAATGGAGTCAACCTTTCTTCCGGCGAGCGGCTCGACGCTCAGACTGTAATTTGGACAACAGGGATGAGGGCAAGTCCACTCGCAGAGCAATTGCCGGTCACACTCGATTCTCTGGGCCGCCTGCCAGTCGATAATTTTATGCGAGTTATAGGGGTGGAGGACGTATTTGCCGCTGGCGACGTCGCTTCAGTTCTATTGGACGGTGAGCACACATCGGTGATGTCATGCCAGCACAGCCGCCCGATGGGCCGTTTTGCGGGACACAATGTCGTGTGCGCCTTGCTGGGGTTGCCACAAATTCCGCTTCATATTGACTATTACGTTACCTGCCTGGATTTGGGCACCTGGGGCGCGATCTATACCGAGGGTTGGGATCGGCATGTTGTCCGGGAAGGTTCTGAAGCGAAAGAAACCAAGAATACGATCAATCGTGTCCGGATCTATCCCCCGAGGAGCGGTAACCGGCAGGAGATTCTCGATATGGCAAAACCCGAAATTCAGGTGCCGCCTATACGGGGTGCGGATACAGAATTCAACAGCTCTATTGGTTGATATTTAGCTTTACTGGAGAGGCTTTCGGATGAATGGGTTCCACAACTGGGGTGTCCATGCGTCTTCCCGTGTGACACTGGATGCTGTGGCTGAAACAAGGTCACGGCAGGCAGGTTCAAGTATTGCCCAGGCATGGGATACTTGGACTCTCACCATTACGAGAATAACCAGGGAACGCTGATATGAAGTTCGGATTCACGCTGCCATCTTACACCTGGCCAGGCCTTGACTATGAGATGACTTACCGAATCACCAAGGAAATGGCACGCCGCGCTGAAGCGGTGGGTTACGACTCGCTTACCGTATGGGATCATCTGCTGACGGCACCCGGTCTGTACGGTGGTTCCTGGCTGGATCCGTTGATGGTGCTAGCTTGTGCAGCGGGTGCGACCGAAAAGATTCCATTGGGGACCAACATCCTTGTTGTGCCGATTCGTCACCCGGTATTGCTGGCTAAGGAACTGGCGACACTGGATTACATGTCGGGTGGACGTTTTTTCTTCGGTGTTGGTCCCGGGTGGAACGAACCGGAGTTCACTTCCATGGGGATCTCTATGCGAGAACGCGGTCGTCGGACTGACGAGATTCTCGATGCAGTTAAACTTCTGCTGACCGAAGAGAAGGTTTCATTCAATGGGGAGTATTACCAGTTCGAAAACGTAACAATAGAGCCTCGCCCAGAGAACTATTTTACGGTGTGGATTGCCGGTGGCTCGCGCATACCAGATCCGCTGTCACCGGATCAGCCGTACATGGTCAAGTCAGTGCTCAATCGCATCGCGAAACACGCTGACGTATTCACCTGCCGGGCATCTGGCAACACAGAGTGGGTGGTGCGCGATTTCCAGACCGTGCGGACACACCTTCAGTCCGTAGGCCGCGATCCAGCGACACTGGAACTCGCGCACGTGCAGGCCGGTTACGTGGTCGATACCGCGGATTCGAACAAAGCGCTGTCAATCCAGCGCAAACCGATGGAAACGATCATGGGCCCCAACCGTGATTGGGATCATCTGCAGGGGTGCTATCTCGTCGGCAGCATCGATGATATCGTTGCAAAACTAAAGTTCCTGGAAAGTCATGGTCTTGAGCATGTCACGATCCAGCCAGCCGGACCGGAGATGGAGCAGTTGGATTTGTGGATGGACAAGATCATTAAGCCTTTCTTCTGTTGAGCCGGGCTGGTGAGCGCCAACAGTCAGGCTTTTATGGATTACTGGATGCTACACCCAGGGAGAGAAACCACACCATCGAGGCCTTCGAAGTCCTTGCCTTGGTCAAGGACTCCGCAACCGAATCAATCGTAAATAGGAAGTCATAATGGATTTTGGTATTGCGATGGCGACATCTGCCGACTCCTGGAAACTGGTCCAACGTGCCGAGGAGTTGGGCTTCAGCCATGCCTGGTTCTACGACACACAAATGCTCAGTGCGGATTGTTTCGTCGCTATGGGTGCTGCAGCCGTTAAGACAAAACATATCCGCCTTGGCACCGGTGTTCTGGTGCCGACCAATCGAATTGCACCGGTGACCGCCAACGCGTTTGCTTCACTCAACCGCCTTGCACCAGGACGGATCGACTTCGGCGTGGGTACCGGGTTCACGGCTCGACGGGCGATGGGTTTGAGCGCAATGCGCCTGGCTGATATGGAGGACTATATCCAGACGGTCTACGCGTTGCTTCGCAAAGAAACGATAGAGGTCACCCTGGAGGGTTCACCGCGCAAAATTCGATTTCTCAATCCGGATTATGGTCTGATCAACACCGAAGATCCGATCGCGCTGCATGTGTCGGCCTACGGGCCACGCAGTCGGGCCTTGACAGCCAAACTGGCTGCCGGCTGGTTGAATTTCATTGGCGATGTGTCGAGTGCGACCTCAGCCTTGGAGAGCATGCAAACGGCATGGCGTGATGCAGGGCATCAGGTAGACGACCTCTCGGCCACTGCTTTTGCCTTGGGCTGTGTGCTTGAGGTCGATGAACCTTTTGATTCGCCTCGCGCAATGGCTCAGGCAGGCCCGCGTGCCGCAGTCACGCTACATCGTGCAGCTGACGAGGCGCTGGCTGGGTGGCAGAACAGCAGTGTTACGTTGCCATCGTTCGCGGATGCCGTATCGGGCTATTTGGAGCTTGCCCGGCACTTTGAACCAGCCGATGCGCGCTATCTTACTAATCACGAAGGTCACTTGATGTTTGTGAAACCTGAAGAACGGCCCTTCGTCACTGCTGAATTGATTCGTGACACCAGCTTTACGGCAACCGAGGATGTACTGATTGAGCGTATTGCTGCATTACGCGATGGTGGTTATACCCAGTTCACGGTGCAATTGACTCCGGGAGA
>JYMV01013588.1_pt1 | contig 59995 bp, 50 predicted proteins | sample 338911 | NCBI WGS metagenome assembly JYMV01 (sample SAMN03354496, study PRJNA234377) | hydrothermal vent metagenome | biome: Deep sea; feature: Hydrothermal plumes at the Eastern Lau Spreading Center, Western Pacific Ocean; material: Seawater | place: Tonga | collected 2009 | depth 2000 m m | reverse complement strand
TTGTAATGCAATACCAAATATTGGGATTGGAAATCAATATTATTGTCATGGGATGTCCCATTGGGTTAGCGGTGTTTTCAACGCGTTTGCATCATTCAAATAGTGTCAGGTAAGTAATACCCGTGTTGGGGCCCAAAAATTGTGTTCAGAGTGCGTGTGTAAAGTAAATGCACACACATTTCAGCCCACAGATTTATATACTCCGGGCAACAACTCACTATGTAACCCGAGGTTGTAGAGTATGTCTGATAAAACAAAAGTAGAGATTGAACAGAAGAAGGTCAATGAAATTAAGAAACGAGCATTCTCAAACAGAAATGTAATCGGTTCTGCAAGACGGCCTTCACAAGTAAGAAAAATTGTAGGCCACGAAGGACCTTGTGAAGAGTGTGGTGCAATTGAATGGGATTTAGATTCTGTTCGAGGCGAGGTTGTCTGTCAATCCTGTGGATTAGTAGTTGAGAGAGATGTCATTGACCCTGGAGCAGAATGGGTCAACCACCGGGATGGTCCTGACAGGTCAAGAGTTGGTGCCCCATCAACTCTAACATTATCTGACAAGGGATTGAACACCAGCATCAGCAGAGGTGACCTAATGGGTTCCCGAGCGAAGATTCATGGTATATCTGGCAAAGCGTTGAGAGATTGGCGAAGGAGAGCTGTTATTGATGATAGATCAAAGACCCGAAGTAGCCGGGCTCGAAATCTGGTTAAAGCAATGCAATTCATCAGAGATAAATCAAGATTACCAAGACAAATTCAAGAGGAAGCAGCATCATTCTATCGTAAATCAGCAGAGAAGGGCTTAGTTACAGGTCGAAGCATTCAGGGTGTTGCTGCCGCGTGTGTTTACATTGCAGCAAGAGAAGCAGGAATTCCTCGACGAGTTGAGGACATCGCAGAAGCATTTGACATGGAAGATGATATGAAACTCAAGGAGTTGAAGAGAACGATTCGACTTGTTTCTCGAGAACTGGGTGCTCACAGAATTACTGGGCCAGAAGAATATCTAGACAAATTCAGTAGTGATTTGGGACTACCACCTCAAGTTCTTGGTGCGGCCAACAGTCTTTGGGACCGAGTTGGTGGCTCATTGGAATGGCAAGGGAAGAAGCCAAGTGGTGTTGCAGGTGTAATTCTCTACAAGTCTGCACAAATGAGAGGCAATGCAAGAACTCAAGCAGATGTTTGTGCAGTTGCAGGCGTTAGTGAGGTAACTCTTAGAGGACTTCTAAGATTGCTTGAGAGAATCCTTGAACAAATTGGTGAAAGTTCCTACAATTGATGATGTTACATTCAACAATAATACCACGATTGAAGTGAAAAACTAGTTTCTCACATCCAGTTGGTTCCAAAAGGTATCAATGATACTCAAGGAAAAAATAGATACTATCGATGGGGAATCCCAATTTTCATTCATATACTTCTAAGAACCATAGATGGTCATGGCAACATTTAGAAAAAACGTGCTCAGGCCTGTATTGGCTTGTTTATTGATGATTATTGTACCGATGACAGGATTTGTTGGAAGTGTCACAGCTTCAACGACTCCAACCCACGTCATCTCAGACCAGACTTGGACCGCGGCAGGAAACCCGTACCTTATTGATGACATGTTGGTCATCATGCCTGACAAGACACTTACCATTGAAGAAGGAGTCGTTATCGAATTCACCCCTACCGGGTGGCTCGATGTTCGAGGCGACCTCAATGTGCTCGGCACAGCAGCTGACCCCGTCTTGTTCACCATCGACAGCGCGAATGCCACCTCCACCTCGCAGTGGGGCGGCATCCAGCTCCAGACAGATGACTTCGATGTCGACCTCGTGATGCGCAATGCAATCGTCACCCGCGCAATGAATGGGATTTTCATCGCCTGCTGTCATCAAGGTTCCATCCTGATAGAGGACTCGACTTTCCTAAACAACAACGTTGGAATCCACGGATATGCTGGATACGATGCCATCATCAACAATGTCGTCTTCATGAACAACACAGTTGGCGTTGCCTCATCAGACAAAGACATCTCCAACTCCACCTTCGTAGGAAATGAATTCGGGATATCAAGTGCAGAACGAACCGACGTCAGGTACAGCCTGTTTGAGAACAACGACATCGCTGCATACGGCGGCCGTGGTGTTCTACTTTGTAACGTAATTCAGGACAACCGAATAGGGGTCCAAGCGTTCTATGAGGGATGGGCACTTGAGCATAACGTAATTCAGGACAACTCCGAGATTGGCGTGATCACTGGCCAATATGATGGCATTGTTCCTCACGCATGGGGTAATTCTTTCCTTAACAATGGATTGGGTGCAAACACAATCGCTGACATCAATGTGCAGCACACTAATAACATCAACATTGACTTTGAGGATAACTGGTGGGGTACAACTGACAGTAACATAATTGATGCTACTGTTTACGACTTTTTAGACCAGAGCTCTCTCGGCCTAGTTGACTATACTCCTACTCTTAACGCCAACCCGAACGGAACCGCCTGCCCTGGTGATGATTCACCAACCAATCCTGACTTGGATACCAATCCTACAAATCCGGGTGGAGATGTCAATGGCCTCAATCCAGATATCAACGAAACTGGACCAATTGGCCATGACAATTATACTGACCCTGATACTAACGATACAGGACCAATTGGCCATGACGATGAAACTGCTTCCGACACCAACCATACAGACCATACCCCCCGCATCTCATTGTGGCCAGGCAAGGTCAACCAGCACAACGAGAACGGTATCTGGATGACGGACCCAGACGGTGTATCCGGTGGTCATCCCAGCACATTGTACTCAAGTGATTATGGCGACCGCAAGCTCGAATACTGCCAGAAGTTCTGGCCGAACACTCAGAGCATTGAACTGCGTGACAATCGCGAGACAATCACTTTCTGGACCGCTGGCAACACTGATTCCGTTGTCTCAACCCGAGATGTGTACGAGTGTGTGTTCAACCACAACGACACTGATGAAGATGCAGATTACCATCACCAACTTGACGAACTTCAGGAGCGCGAGCAGCAATCCTGGGAAGACGCCATGGAAGAGTGCGACCGTGCATGGGCTGAACTCGATGAGCATTACATGATGATGGTCGAGAGTCTCGAAGAGCAGATGATGGATGAAATCGAAATGGAACTGTGGGGGCTGGACGATTCCCTCTCCATCCGCTACGATGAGTTCGATGTTCAGTACAACGAACTGCTGATTCAGTTGAGTGAAGCAGAGGACGAGGATGAGGCTGCTGTCATCATCCAAGAGATTCAATCTCTCAGGGAAAGTGAGCAGCAGGTAATCGAGTGGGTATACGATGTGTATCATGCCAGAATCGCAGACATCATCGAGCAATATGATGCCATGATTGATGCCCTTGACGACGAGGCCTTCGAGTCACTGAGGCACGATGTTGAGACAGATTGCGAGGCTCTGTTTGAGGAGCTTGAAGAGCAATTCAGAGCCGAGTATGAAGCACTTGAATCAATGACTGAAGTAGAGGACGAAAACTCTTGCGGCGATGATGAGAGATGTACTGATAGAGATGAAAACTACATGGAGGAATTCGGAATCGGTCATTCGGTTCCCGGATTCACTGGACTGTTGTCTGTTCTAGCGATCACGGGAGCCGTGCTGCTGACTGGACGCCGTGGCCTTCACGAAACACGTGGACGAGATAGAGCAGTCAATCCATTCAACGATGCTGAAGATTGAGTGCAGTTTGGCCAAGAGTAAACATCGGACTCTATGTCGAGGGGTATGGACGTTGGGGGATTTGAACCCCCGGCTTCTTGGTTGCAAACCAAGCGTTCTTCCAAGCTGAGCTAAACGCCCTTGTAGAACCGCCGACCGGCGATTCTCATTTGAGCGTTTGGTAACACTCAAGCGCCTGAAAGCAACACTAATCAGCATCCTCTAGTTTCGTAAAGTGATAAGTTTCTCACTTTACTCTCCGAGAATACTATTCTTCTTCGACAATTTGGTCAATGTCAGCATCAGGTTTTACATCGATTTCTTCTGTCTTACCAAACGCCGAGTTTTCGTTTTTGGTACTGCTCCAATAAATACCCAAGAGTAGAACCGAAGCGACGCCTGAACCAGCAGCAAGCCATAGTAACCAGTCGCGAGAATTACTGTCGCCTACCTGCCCCTCAAGGTCATGGTTTTCATCATCAACTCCATGGATATGCGTCGGTGGGTTTGGCTCACTATCGCCTATATGATGGTCTTGGCCGTGTACATGTATTGTGCCATTATTTACTGTACCATTTGACAGAATATCTTGGTAGTTATAACTGCCATTTTCCCATGTTTCATTGAAATGCATCTCAAAAACAACTTCGCAATCAGCATCAACTCTAGTGCCATTTTCATCAAGTTCACAGTTACGTGAAAGATTCCCTGAATCCCAATCCATTGAACCGTTGTATATGCCGTCTCCATCATGATCGTACACTACACGATGAGTGATATTCTCGTTTGAATCAACATTTCTCCAAGAGATTGACTGGCCTACTTCAATACTGACATTTATTGGTTGTAATGTACTTGACCTCAGGTTCACTGAGAATGGCACATCCGCGTCAGCAACTACTGTAACTGACATGGTTGTGGATAAGGCTACTAGTGCCATCACTAGAATCCCCGCAACCACTTGTCTGGAACCACCTTTTGTCATTAGTCGATGGGCGCGGTGCACCCATAAATAAAAGGTAACAGTTCAAGTGGACGACCCGATGGATAAGAGACTAGTTGGCCTAGCCGCCTTCTTTGCCTTCATCGTCTTCTCTGCTAGTCTTTTCGCTCTGGCCATAAATTTCACCATAAATTCTGATGAAAATCAGTCATGGACTATGCAAGACCCTCTCACTCAAGACGAAGCACACAATCATCGAAACGCAACCGAACACGAATTTGGTACCCCCAACATTGATTTCATTGGATTCAACCCATTGTTAGAACCGGGCAACGCTGAAATCACCATTGCAGACAGCCCGGATGGCAACACCTATGCTTACCAAGCAGGCTGGAAAGAGATGCATATCATTGATGTGACAGACCCATACAATTCCACAGTGGTAGGCGTGTACTATGACCCAAACACCCAAGTGTTGGATGTGAAATATCTAGAGTATAATGCGCGTGAATACATAATCCTACAAAATCAGATAGTTGACCCTGGGAGTGCTGACCCTAATGTTGGGGAGTGGGAAGACCCTGCCCAAGTGAGCGTAACACTGGTTGATGTGACTGACAAAACCGACCCGCAATATGTTGATTCATGGTACGATGTAGACCATCCCTCCGGTCCTCATAATCTGTACACTCAGATGATTGATGGTGAATGGTACATTTTTGTTGCTAATCCTGATTACGACCAATGTGATGTTGGGACTGGGGACGCTTGTGGAGGTATTACAATAGCACATCTGAATTTTGCTGCCTATGGTGATTTACCACGCATCGTAAAAGTTGGTGAAGCAGAAGTCAGTTGGGAAACTACCAACGGTGGTTGGATTTACATTCATGACATGACTGTTCAAAATTGGCCGGGAGAAGATACCAACGACCCAAGGTATGGCGGGACTTTCATTTATGGTGCATATTGGGAGGCTGGACTGCGGATTTTTGATGTCACCGACGTACCACATCCAAAGCACGATTTGGTTGAATATTTGTGGCACGGCTCGCTTTGTCGAGCATCTGGTGGAAGTCAGGCAGGCTGTCTATGGAGAGCGCCTGAAGTCGGACAGTGGATGAATTTCTCAGACCTTAACGAAGATGGTGAGCCAGACGCAAGTTGGTCATCAAATGTTAATGGCGGCCGAGCCTCATACATCCATTATGCAGAACCATTTGATAAGATGGTGGATGCAAGTCACCTTGGATATCCATCAGGAAAAATGCACCTCACTTTCTTAGCCACTGAAGTGTTAGACACAACTGTTGGAACTGGACTTTCTTACTTGTTAGATACAACACCTTACGAAATGTTGAGTGGTAAACTAACGTTCAAGCCTAGATTAATCCACAATTGGGAGATTCCCTACGCTGAAGACCATTTCATTCCTGGTGGCGAAGAATGGTTATTGTTCAGTCCGCACAATGCTGACTTGGAAATCTTCCAAACCGGACTACCAGGTAAGCCAGACACATCTCTTGGAGGGGCTTGGGATGGACGTATTTACTTGGCCTCATATCATAGTGGTGTGTGGGTTTTGGATGTTGAAACTCTTCTCAAAGAAGGGCTAGATAATCGTAACAAAACTGAGGTTTACTTTGATGCCACCGTTGGCTATTATCTACCGCGCGGTGCCGATGGCGTCATACTCGATTCATCATATTACGACTTTGAATGGATTCCGTTTATTTGGGGTGCAGAATATCATAAGGGTTACATTTTCGCCTCATGTATCACTACAGGAATGTATGTGATGCAGTTAGATATTGATAAGCCCTATGAAGGGGAATTCAGTTCTCAATCTACGTAGTTGATTGTATCTATCTGGTTTCTAACTGCCATGAATTTACAGGTGCCATTATGGGATGCTGGAGACTTGCAACCTAGCTTGATTTCATTTCTTGAAATTAGACAAAGGCTAGATGCATTCTTCCATTACTAATGTCTACATTCGGCCAACTTTGATTAGATTGATTTCATCTAAAATGTTAATTAATTCCTTTAGGCGAAGAGGGGGAATAGTCATCAATGGTTGTTGAGAGCGAGGCACACGCCCGTAGGGCGGCTGAGGAAAAGTTGATGCGAAGAATTACGTTTTTAGACGAGTCTGCTGCTACTCAGCAACAGATGATTGTTTATGCGATTGTTGGGTTAATTTCCTTTAGTTTGATTTCAACCGCTGCTTGGTTTGCACTAGGGGGTCGAGATCCTGGTGAAATTGATATAGACCCAACTGCAAACTGGATTGACCCGGTGATAGAGATTGAGGATGAGAATCATAGTCACAACAGTTTGATAGATCATGAGATGAGCACCCCAAACGCTCAATTGATTGACTACCACAACCTCAACTGTGATGGGAATGTCAAACCACCGCCTGAACTTGATAATGTGGCTGGCCGACCTTGTTTCCCTGAATACAAGAACACAGCCCCAACTCCTGGTGATAATTCTGAAATTTCGATTGAAGGCAATTTCATGGATGATTGCGCAAAATATCCCGATGGAACTGGGGGCTGCTATGCATATGTGTCATCATACAATCAAATAGAAATCCTTGACATCTCAAGGCCCAATAATATCACATTACTTTCAACATATTATGCTGAAATTGCTAGAATCATTGACATCAAGGTGACCAAAGACAATAATTGGGTTCTAATCAATCATGAGTTGACGAACAGTGAACTGGACCCAATTCCAAATGACGATGATGCCAACAGCGGTACCAACCGATTAGACGTCCTCTATGTTGGTAACAAACTTGAGCCAATTAAGGTGGCAGAGTGGAATAACCCTCCAGCAGGATTCCACAACCAAGACCTCAACGTATATTGTGACTGGGAACCATCAAATCCACTTTGGTCGGGTGAAGAGTGTCATCTCTTCCTATACGGTTCTGACCCTTACCCTGAATTAGTTGAGGGCAGTACAGGAACTTTTTACAAAGGCACACAAATTTTCTACGTTCCTCTCGGTTTTGAATCATGGTTGCCTACCCAAAGTGATGAGCAACAAAATCAGAGTCGTGAAATCATTAGATGGGGGGGTTACACTCCCCAAGAGGATACACATTGTGGTGGCTCGGTATTCAATCACGACCACGTCTTTTCAGAGCACCCAATAACTGGTCAGAAACTACTTTACATCTCTTACTGGGGTGCTGGACTACGAATTGTTGACGTCTCAAACCCACCTCAACTCCCTGACCCTGAAGGGATTTCATGGCCTCAAAATAACGAAATCGGCCGTTGGTTGGGATGCCCAACAGCAGATGAAGGATGGTATGGCCCAGAGGGCGGAGGTCATGCTGATATGACAGCTGACGAATGGCTTGATTCTAATCAAGGCAATGACAATATCCACTATGCAGTACCCTACGACCATCTAGTCTGTAGTGGTATTAGTGAACTTGATCCAGTTGCAATCTATCCTAAATCATGTGGGGTTGGTCCTCTAGACCCAACTTATGGGGGAAATTGGCGACATTACACAATCATCGCTCCTGAGTACGGTTCAAACTCAAACCACACCGGATACATTTGGACAATTGACACCACAGACCCGACAAAACCTTTCCTTGTTAGTAAGTGGAGATTGCCAGGTGAAGGTACTCTCGAGAATGGCTCAAAACACCCGCAGCACTACATTCCTGGCGGGTACATCTACAGCCCACACAATGGTGACACAGGTACAGGCGGCGAAGTCTACTGGGCTCACTATCACGCTGGTGCATGGGTGACCGACCACGGCAAAATATGGGATGATTTGGTTTGGGAGAATGGCGTTCCTGAACCCGAAAGAGGATTCAAGGCAATTTCACAATTGGCTGAAACTAGGACCATCGGATATTTCCTTGCGACTGGACCTGATTGGATAGATGATGCACCAGAGACTCTTGAGTACGATATGGCTGATTGCTGGGCATCTTGTATGATTCCATTTAACTGGGGCTTAGCATACGACCCGCGTGGCTTCATTTTCATTTCAGAAATGGTTTCTGGAGTATATGTTGTACAGATGGAATCAGATAGGGATGCACGGTATCCGTATCATCCAATCTATCCTCTAGAGTAATATCAATAACTCAGCGGTATTTTCGCATTTCTTGGTTGTAAGCGTTGAGTTCAAAGAGTTTGAACTTGTAACATTTTACTACGTAGGCATGGGTCATCGTTTGTTTCATAAGGTGAACTTGCGGTTGCAATAACATGGATGGAAAGTTGGTAGTGGCTAGCCTATTGTTGGCTGGACTCATGATGACCTCTGGTCTAGCGGTATATTTTGCCAGTCAAATGGATGATGGGACCGACGATAATACCGATGATTCTACTAATAATGGTCTTGATGAAACTACACAGGGAAACCGAGCACCAACGCTCTATGTCGCTGAAGCATCCTTCTTGTATGGAGAACCAATCATTATTTCTGGATGGGTAGTCGATGAATCATTCAACACCACAACTGTATCAATCCAAGTATTCTCCCAAGATTCTCTAAGCACTCCAGCAATAGTTGATGAGGTAACAGCCGATGGAAAAGGTGTTTGGGCCATCACATTACCCTATGAAGAGCCAGATACATGGGTTGTTGAGGTGGTTGCAACAGATGCTCAAGGATTGAGTAGTTCCTCTGAAATGGTTGGCGTCGAACTCTTACCACCAAATGAGGAGGTAGTTCGCCTAACAATTCGGTATGTTTCTCCTGAGGAGAATAATTCAATTGGACTTTTAGTTGGGGATTTGATTCACCTTTTCCCCGGAACTTGCACAGTTGAGTTTTGGCCAGAAGGTCAGTCTGCTCTTGAGGGCGTTGTCAACGGTGTAAATGCAACCTATACAATTCCAGTTGACGAGGAGGACGTTTCTCATTCTGGTGTTTTATGGGCTACTTGTGGCTTGTTTGATGTTGCAGCGGCTAACTTCTCATATCAATTACCGATTGTTGAGGAACTTCCAGAAGATGAAGTTACAGATTCTGATGGTGATGGGATTGTTGATGCTGATGATGAATGCCCTAATTCTCCTGATGAGCCAGTCTGGCCAGATGGATGCACAGATTCACAACTAGATTCAGACGAAGATGGAGTTACAGACGATTTGGATTTGTGTCCTGATACAGGTGTTGGATTTTCTGTCGATGCGAATGGTTGCGCAGATAATCAGAAAGATGCTGATGGAGACGGTATCTCTGATGCTGGTGACCAATGTGCTAACACACCAATAACTGAAGTGGCAGATGCAAGCGGTTGTTCTGATTCTCAAAAAGACCAAGATGGTGATGGGGTTCAAGATTCCCTTGACCAATGTCCAAACACATTACCTGGCACGATAGTTGACTCAGTTGGGTGTGAGGTTAACGAATATGACAAGACTGATAGTTGGGTTTGTACAGGTGGAAATGGCCCTTGGGTCAAGGATTTCAATGAGGAATACTATGGCAGTAATAGGGCCAACAACAACGGTGTGAGTTCCGCTGGCGGTGGCGGTTCAGGGCCTTGGTTCCAGTGCGAGGTCAGTTTTTCTGAGCAGAATAACAAGATGGTAATGGAATCAAACGGAATCCCAAATCATGATTTTTTGAGCACACTTGGGTGCTGTGCTGATGAGATGGATTACACGGCTTATATCACTATGAATCCAGTGAATGATACCACTGGAGGCCATTCTTCAACCAATTGCCCAGCTGCCGCTGGAAGGTGGGAATGTGCGCCTGATCGGGGTGCAGTCGCAATTGGAGTAAATGGTGTCCCAATCTATGGGCCTGAAGAAGGCCCAGGTGGAGATGCAGTCGCTCTTCACTTTGATTATTTCAACGAAGACCGCCAACCGATTGAACTTGGATGGTGTGCAGGTCATTCAGCGGGGCCAAACGGATACCACTACCACTATGATGCAAACTGCATCTATTGGGAGCCTGAAACAGGCGAGGATATGAGTGATTATTCACTCTCAAAAATTCCTAGCGACCAGCATAGCCCAATCGTAGGTTGGGCATTTGATGGATATCCTATCTATGGGATGTATGGATATGGCGCTGACGGACAGACAATTCGAACTATCAGTTCATCATATGTGATTGAGAGAACCCAAGATGGAGGCGACCAAGGTTACAATGGAATTGATGATTGGAACTATGTAGATGGTGTCGGAGATCTTGACGAATGCAACGGTCGCTTTGGCCCTACTCCTGAATTCCCTGAAGGAATTTACCATTACGTCAGTACTCCTGTTTCAGGTTCTCCCACATCGGTTACTGATACAAATGGAAACACGGTTGGGATGATAGGTTTCCCTTACTTCTTAATCTGTTATCATGGAGTTGCAGATGTTAGTGGCCAATCTCTTGGTGGTGGCCAAGGGCCACCCGGTCCTGGTAGGTCATACGAATTCAATGGTGAAGTTCTTGGTCATCATGCAGTATATGTTGAGCACCCAATAGAAGACAAGACAGTTCCAATGTTGGTTGATTTGACCGTTACCTTGACTCTAATTGCATTAGTATTCGCTGGCTGGGGTTCAATCCGCCGCAAATGAATATTACAGGCGTTTCAAAGAACAGGTTGTTGACTGAGCCATTCTAAGTCAGAGATGTATAATTGGCGTATATCGTCTAAACCAAGCACCAACATAGCCAATCTCTCAAGCCCCATTCCCCATGCACAAACAGGCCATTTCACTCCTAAAGGTTCAGTCACTTCGGGGCGGAAAATTCCTGAGCCACCCAACTCAAGCCACTGGCCACGCCATTTGACCTCAACCTCCATGCTCGGCTCGGTGTATGGGAAGTAAGCCGGGCGAACGCGCACTTCGGGGTAACCCATTTTGGCGTAGAACTCTTTGAGCGTAGTTACCAACATCGGTAGGCTCGCTCCTGGCTCCATGATGATGCCTTCAATCTGGTGAAACTCCGGTAGATGGGTACGGTCAATACTCTCCTTGCGAAACACTCTGCCGATGCTAAAAACGCGGCAAGGTTTGTCGGGATTCTCCTCTAAATGTCGTACTGTGTTGACGGTTGTATGTGTGCGTAGCATTCCTTTCTCTGAGATTTCAGATGAAAATTCTCCGCCCCAGCCTGTGCTACCAGTCTCTCCTCCGTGTTCGTGAACATCAGCCCATTGATTGGTCCTTTCAGTAGGAATGGGTACAGATTTAGGGTTATCAAGATAGAAAGTATCCTGCATTTCTCTTGCTGGATGGTCTTGAGGAATGAATAATGCATCCATGTTCCAGCCGGCGGTTGTGACGTAATCGCCATCAATTTCAGTGAAGCCCATTTCTAGGAAAATAGCGCGAATTCTCTCGATTAATGCTTGCATTGGATGAGCCTTTCCAACTTGTGGTGTTGGTGCTTCACGGCTAACATCGTATGGCTTGAAGTCGGCTGAGCGCCATTCTTCGCCTTGCAGAAGTTCAGGTGTAATGTCAGCTACCAAAAGCCGTTCCTCAAGGTCTGATTCTTTTACCGCTCTGCCTTCAGTGGTAAGTTTCCAAGTCCTGACAACCTCTTCCGAGGAGTTGATGATTCCTTTTCGGGCAGCGAAGTAATCAATTTGTGAATTATCTAGGTCGTTTTCTAATGTGCCAGTTCCACCTACATCAGAAAGTTGAGAGATAAAGGCAGCACGCATTTCCAAGGTTGCAGTAATTGCACCTGTTGTTGAAGGGACCACAAATTGGCCGCGTTCTAATTGGATGCCAAGGTCTTTCAGTAGGCCGATTCCGGCTCCTGACTCTCGCTTTTCAACGACGTCAGATGATTGCAATTCTTTCATGCCAACTTTCCCTTCTTGTTGTGATAGCCAATCCCATATTCTCTGTTCAAGCAGGCCGTTTTCAGCAGCGGCTTGACCTTCTGGGGCAAGCCGCCAAATTTTGCTTCGTTCTTCTGTTTGATTGACTAAGCCATACTCAGCAAGTGAGCCGCCTGCACCAGCAACGTGGGCTTGGTCATCCCAGCCACAGGATTCGAGAAGAGGTGCTAATTCCCAAACCTGCGCAGGCTCAGTAAGCATCGCTTTCAGCATTCTTCGCTCGTTGTTTGTCAACTCCACACGGCTCCCTCCAATGTGTTGGGAAAGCCGGAATGCCTTGAATCAATTGGAGATGAGAAGGTAATTATTCACTCTTCTTCGGCTGTTGGGTAAGCATCGAGTTCATCTAGGGAAACCATAGAATCCTCTTCTTCGTCATCTTCGGGCTTGTCCCACAACAACGTGTCACAACTTGGGCAAATGAAAGATTGAGGCCTTTTGCCCTCCGTCCAAGTTAAATCACCGCATTTACCACACAAAACACTGGTCCGAAAAGGTTCGTCTAAAGTAGTATCAATTCTGTACATGATACTCCCTTCAGCACCTTCAGGTAATTCTCCAACATCAGGACTCCAGTCGCGAATATCCTTCTTGCTCATTGGTTTAGGTTCTTCAACGCGGGCGAATGCTAGCAGAAACAGAACTGCGCCTACTAACCCTATTGGTGCGCCGATTGCAATGTAGGCTGGGCTTGCGAATATCACTCCTGATGCAAGTATCAAGCAGAGCCAAGCCGAGATGAACATGTTAGTTCGAGTGTTGCCGGCCACATCTTCACCTCATTGGGTAAGGCTGTGCCACGCATCAATGAGGATTTCTACTGCCCGCTCAATCTGACTGCTACTAATAGAGCAAATACCAATTCTGACTCCCCCTCTAAGTGGGACTACATATAATTGAGATTCAGATGCCTTTTCAGCCATTGCAACAGGGTCATCACAAGGAATGAAAGCAAAATATCCATCATCAGATGGCATCAGAGGTAAATCTGATTTTGCCATTTCGGTATTGAAAATCCTTCTCCGTTCAGCAAGCAAGTGTTTCAATCTAGTTTTTTCTTCTCCCCACGCATGAGCCTCTGATTCACTATTGTGAATTGAGATGAGTGCAGACTGTGGTAGTCGGGGAGCGAGAGACCAGGTCCCTCGTCCAGTAACAGCACAAACCTCGCTAAGCCGGTGTACATAGTCCTCGGAAGGGTGTAGGAATACAATTGCTCCACATCTTAAACCATAAATCGTGTGTGATTTTGAAGCCGAGAAACCCCAGCAAATAAGCAAATTTTCTGGCCATTCCGCCCATGAGAACTTCTTGTGAATGGTTTTTGACCAACCGTATGGTTCGTCTGCATAGACAGCATAAGCTGTGTCAAGAAATAGTGTGACTCCAATTTTGGGGTTATTTCTAGCACAATTTAGGAATGCGTCTAGAACCAAATCCCTGCCCTCCGAATCTAGTGAAATTCCAGTTGGGTTGTGAGCAGGATCATTAAGCCAAGAAAGCACTCTTTTTTGAGAAGTTGCTAAATCCTCTAGCATTCCTTCAAGAGCAGGCAAGTTTACTTTTTCGTGGCCATCACCATCGTTGAGAATTGGCCATTCAGCAATCTTCAATCCACATTCTGCTGCCAAAGTGTCGTAAGGAGACCAGCGTCGAGAACGGAATAAAATCTTATCACCAATAGCTAGCATTGTTCTTGCAGAGAGGTAGAGTGCACCAGTTCCACCTGGGGTCGCAACCGAGTCGCTGTGTAGGCCGATATCTTGTAGGCTAGCAAGCCGAGGACCAACAGCAAGTTCAGCCGCTAATTTCTTGAAATCAGGTAAGCCAGCAAGCGGTGCATACGAGGAAAAATCAACATCAGACTGTTTGCGAAGTGAATCCATTACAACGCTGTTGACTGCCAGTGCCCCATTATCTTCGAGAAGGCTTCCGATGGTGCCGTTAATGGCAGGTTCACCGAGTGCCTTGGCTTGCAGATATCTGCCATACCAAGCAAAAATTGTGTCAGAACCAATTTTTTTCTTACTCTCTGGGGGGAGAAAGGTATCCTCAAGGCGACCTAAATCCACAGCAACCACAACTGCGACAGAATCCCGCCGCCGAACCATCCTACAGGTATCTAATTAAGAATCCATCCATTGACTTTTCAACACCTTTCCCTAGTGTTGCCCTATGGGCAAAGTTGACTATAGGGGCCATACATCGTCAGAAGAGGGGAGGGTATCCTATGAAGCGTTGTGCAATTGTTCTAATAATGATAATGTTCACTTCATCGTTAGTTGCATTCACTCCCTATCTTTCGGGAAGGTCGACAGAGCAAGGAGAACTAGAGAAAAATGACGTTCATGGTTTTGCATCGTTGAATTCAACAGAAGTGGTGACGATTAACAGCCATCCCAACGCAGTAACCAATTCTTTCAAAATTGAAGTTCCAGAGGGCGAAGCGGTTCGAAACCTCAGTCTTGAGCTTTCACCCACAGCCCTACCTCGTAGCGAAGGAATATCCTTCACTTCCCCAAATGACTTCAATCAATCTGGGGCCACAGCCCAAGGTGTTGACTACAACTCGTCGGGGTTACAGGTTTCAGCGATAGATGAATACTGGAGTTTTGAAGGTTCTAGCGGACTGCCAACTGGTTGGAGTTCATCAAACGCAAATTATGGACGAATAAACACCTTGTCTTGCGGAACCAATGGAAGTAGTTCGCGTTCACTAACCGTTAGGCATGGTTCTGTGAGCGTCACTTCTAATACGATAGACCTCTCTTCTCTTTCCAATGGTCAGATTTCCTTTTGGATGCGTGAAGGTCAGTCCGGATGTGGTGAGGATCCTGACAGTAGCGAACACATGTTTGTTGAATATATCAAATCAAGTGGGAGTTGGGGGCAAATCACCTACTTCAACGCTGGGCTTGGTTATCCATATTACACTCCGAGAAACGTCGCATTTAATTTACCAAATGATGCATTCCACTCAAATTTCAAGTTTAGATTCAGACTTTCACATGGTTCAGGCACATGTTGTGATTGGTGGTTTGTTGACGATGTACGGCTGACCAAACCCGGTGGGGAAGGTAACTGGACGACTCCGGCTTTTGGTCCAAATGCTAGCAATGCAAATTTCCGTTCGCTTCCTGGCCCATATGGTGTGATGAGTATTGACACAGATGCACCATCAAATGCTGTGACTTGGTCAGTTCTTGATGGTTCAAATGATACACCGATTGATGGTTTTTCCGAGCGCCAAGGTGTCTGGGCTGATTTAGGTGGGATTGACTGGCAAAAGCATCCTGCAATACGTCTCAAAGTGACTTTGGAAGCAATGGGTACAGGTTCTGTTACCAAAGTGAATGGTGTTCACATTCAAGGGCGTTTTGTCAACAGTTTTGATGACAACCCTTCAGATTGGAGTCTGATAGCATGTAGTTGGGATGGCGACAGCATAGTTGGCGATGGCGAGGCGTACTCGCCGATATTCCTATCTCGGCGGCCAATTAGCCGAATTTCAACGGCGCTGATGGTAACTGGTGGAGGCCACCTGGAAGCAACCATTGATGGTGCCCCTTGGGTAACGATTCCCACCAGTGGTTTGACGAACCTAGACAGTTGGGTGCATTCAATTCAGTTCCGATGGATTGGGCAAGGTCAATCATTTGATTTACAAAAGTTTGAGGTTGAACTGCATGGTTCTGGTCTGCCAGAATCACCGCTCATTGATTTGGGCAATGACGGTAATGAGGAGTGGGGTCTCACCAACGATTCAATTGGCACGTGGGGTTGGCAAGATGTTCTTGCAAATGGAAATCGCTCAACAGATTTGAAATTCCCAAGCCAGCATAATGTTGAGCTATGGATCCCGAAGGATTCATCCGGAGATTTTACCTTTGAAATCAGCCCGGAATTATCCACCGGGGTCTCAAATTTGCAAATCCAGTTACTGATTGGAAGTAATGTGATTTCTTCCTGGAATTTTGCTAGTGGAGATGCATCCCTCACTTTACAGGTTGAAGAGGCAGACAGAGCAAATTTAGTTGCTGAATTAGCGACTTCACAACCCGTGTATAGTCAAAGTGGAGTAGAATATGTCGCCGCAGAAATGATTTTGGATGGCTTAACTGGTGGGGTCAGATTCGGTGGAATTGCGATTCCACATTCACCATCAGCAACATTACATTTTGAACCGGAATCAGATTTCATTCTCGGCCTAAACAATCTTGCTGGAAGTATGACTGCTACTGATGGGTGGGTAACTCTACCGTTGTCAATGAGTTGGACCTACCTTGGTTCAATGGAGGTCACTTTGAGGGAATTGAATACAGGTTTAGCCACAACAATTTCACTTGAATCAGCAGCTAACCTATCAGCGACATTAACGCCATCTTGGCAGATGTTTGAATTCGAACACAATTTAACAGTAAATAGCGGCGAATTAGCAGCATTGAGATACGACTTGGTGGGAGTGAATAATGCTGTCACCTACACTGTTTGGGTTGGTGCATCACCACTTCCAGCCGATACTCTAGAGGGTGATGGTTCGGCAATAATACTACCTGCAATTTTCGATACAGGTGCTTATTCAACTCCAGTTGGTGCAAGCGGGCCCGGAATTTGTTGTGAATTGAACCCCACCCTGCGCTTTTCACTGAACGCTTCATGGGATGATGAAGAACTGGTGACCTTGACCTTCCGCGGGGTAATGAAGGACGGATTGATCAGTATACCATGGGTTCACATGTTTGGGGTTGGCCCCTCTCAAGGCGTTGAAAATGACATGAAAATCACCGATTGGAGGGTTCTGAATGACCGTGGAATCGCTATTGCTGATGAGACATCCTATCTAAAGGCAGATTCGGATATTTCAGTTGAAGTTGAATTTGGATTTGATGGATTAGAGTCAATGTTCGCACCACGAAGTGATGACATTGAGGTCAGATTGCTTGAGAATGGGATTGTAAAGGCACAAACGAATCAGTTGAATCAAGGAGTTGCGACTTTCACCACAAGGACTCCAATGGCTACTGGTGATATTGAGTATGCAGTAGAATTCTCGCCATTAGTTGGCGGCGATGATATGACTACAATAGTTCTCAACCGCAGTTTTGAAATTGATTCAATATCACCTCAAGTGATCAATCAAAGTGTGAAAGCTCATGACCATCTCGAGCCTTCACTTTCTCAAACTCTGACCTTTGAGTTGTATGACATGCCAGTATTACCTACAGATGTCACCCTAATGTTGTGGCGCCAGTGGCAAGATGACAGCGATGGGGATGGTGAATTTGATGCAAATGAATTCCAACCACAAAACGTTATGATTCCAGATAATCTTTCAATAAATAGAGGCAATTATTCCTTTACATTTGATGATACCTTTGGGCTTGAAGGTGATTTAATTGCTGGTTATTTGACCGGTTCTGACCCTGCTGGTAACAGCATTATAGGTGGGGGTAGTTCAGAATCAGATAGCCATTTATTTGTCTATCAACTAATGACTGATGAAGCACCGAGCATAACTCGGGTCGGCGCTGGTTGGGTTGATGGTCCGAGAGATTGGCTTCATCCTTCCCCGACTTATGGGCTAATTATTCCATTTGAGGAGGCAAACGGATTTTCAGATATTGACCATATCACCCTTAATTTGGGTGGTAACTCACTTTCAGACCAACTTCAAATCCGTTGGAACGCTAGTGGTGGTGAATGTACAACATCTAGTCCTCACATGGAGTTAATCAATTGTCATGTGCGGGCGAGTGGAGGAAATCTCACTGCATTCACTAGTGATATGTATATTCAAATTGACTTCAAACTTGGATGGGATTTACCAGACGAGGGTGACTTGAGGCGAGAGCCAGACATCGAAGTAGTTGACCGTGCTGGACAAGGAGATTGGTTGGCACTCCCAGAACTGCGGTGGCGCTTCTCCACTGATTTGCAAGTTGAGCCGGATAGCATTTTGGTTGAATTAGCTGAAGGTACAAGGTCAGCAAGCGGCGCTTGGGTAGCACCAAACAGTAATATTACGATTTCAGGAAGGGTTTCATTTTCACCCACTGGTGATTTACCCACAGATGAAATGAAAGTCAAAGTTCTGCTTGACGATAAAGGCCCAACAGTTCGTACAGAAAATGGTTGGTGGAGTGCAACAGTGAAGGCACCCCAGCAGGCTAGTTCAGCGATCCCTCTAACCTTTGAACTAACAGAAATACCTGCTCAAGCAAGAGATGTTACAGATACAGGTTTGACAATTCTTTACATCATCGTTGATCACACTCCGCCAATCCCAATAGAGGTGGTAGGTCCAAGGATTGGAAGTGAGATTCAAGTCTCTACCCTCTCATCTTTAGTGGTTGAAATCCAGGTAAAAGAGTATGAACAACTCGACATTGATACACTTCGATTAAACTGGGTAGTCACACATGGCTCAAATCCTTACGGTGATGAAATCGCCAGCGGCCAAAGCACAGTAGTCTTACCAGCACACAACCCTGCAGGGGAGGCAATTCCGGTAAGAGCAACACTTGAGTTACAATCTGTGATACCAGCAGCAATGCTTTCCGAAGAACTCACTTTACATGTCTGGATTACTGGTCAAGACATGGTGGGGAATGAGATGGTTTCCGATGTTCAATTTAATTCTGCAGGCAGTCCGTTTGCGTCTTGGATTATACAGCAACTGCAAGCCGATTTATTGGTTGAAGATTCTGATTTAAGTTACTCAAGAAGCGGTGAAATTGAGTTAGGTGACACAGTCATGGTCACTGTATTAGTTCATAATTTAGGTGAGGTATATGGGGTCGCAGAACTAACTCTTAACGAGGTTGATTCGGAAGGTGTGAGCAGAGTAATCACACCAGTATACGCAACTGTTGGAGTTGACCCAGGTGGCTCTAGCGAAGCACAAATTGATTGGGTGCCCGAGAGTGAAGGTCATTACTTCATAGTGGTAATAATGGGTGATAACGAAGTTGCAACAGGGGTCGTTGTTACCGTGACCCAACCAGCTGATACAGGGATACTCGCAGATTTGAACGAGAAAGGATTTTCCATCGAATGGATAGTAATTCTTGGTGGTTTGCTGATTTTATTAGGTTCTGTTGTTGTAATAGGAATGCGGGCTGGAGGCGCACCCAAGCAAGATTGGATTGACGAGGAAGGTGATGCGACTGCTGTAGTTGAGGCTGAATTTACTCAAAATCAGCAATGGACACCAGAGCAGATTGCACAGTGGCAACAATCTCAGGCTCAAGGGATGCAAAATCAGCAACAATGGACTCCTGAACAGATTGCTTGGTGGCAGCAGCAACAGATGCAACAAGCAGGTCAAACTCAGCAAGGTTTGGAAGGATATCAGCAGGGACACCAAGATTCCAATTATCAGAAATAATTTTGTGTTTCTCTGCATTTGAAGAAGAAAAAAAACCTACCTTGAAGGCGGGAAAAGTGCGAATTTGGAGCCAACGGAGAGATTTGAACTCCCGACCACCTGATTACAAATCAGGAGCACTACCAGCTATGCAACGTTGGCGCTAAGCAACCCGACACGCCCATTGGTTTTGAATATCACAGTCGGGGCATCGCCCTAATGGTCAAGAATGGACGGCCTACACGAGATATTGAAATGGGCGCAATAGTGCTGGATGGGAAGGCGTGTGGCGCAGAAGTTGAAGCAGAAGTAAAAGCCAAAGTTTCAGTATTGAATGAACGTGGAATCACTCCCCATTTAGCAGTAGTAATTGTTGGTGATGACCCAGCAAGTCACGTTTATGTCGGCGCAAAAGAACGCGCCTGCGCCCGAGTCGGTGTCAATAGTACCCGCATTGATTTACCTGCTGATAGTGATTTTTCAAAGGTGGTAGAAGTTGTTGAAAAACTCAATTCTGACCCCTCAGTTCATGGGATTTTGGTTCAGTCTCCACTTCCTAAAGGGATGGATGAGTTGGCGATTACCGACATGATAGATCCTACCAAAGATGTTGATGGATTCCATCCGGTGAACCTCGGTAAACTCGTACAAGGACGCATAGATGGGCTAGTCCCGTGTACACCAGCTGGGGTGGTTCGCCTCCTTGAGTGGGGCGGAGTAGATATTTCGGGGAAAAGTGCCGTAGTGATAGGACGTTCACGAATCGTTGGTGCTCCAGTCTCACTTTTATTGGGTCGTAAGGGTGTAGATGCAACAGTTACAATTTCTCACTCAAGAACGCCAAATATTGCGGAAATTTGCCGCTCCGCAGACATCGTGATTGCAGCAGTTGGCCGGGCTGATATGGTGCAGGCAGATTGGGTCAAGCCCGGAGCAGCAGTTGTTGATGTTGGAGTTAATCGAGTTGATGATGATAGCCGCGAGCAAGGCTACCGTTTGGCCGGCGATGTTCATCCTGATGTTGCAGATGTTGCAGGCTACCTCTCACCGGTCCCTGGTGGTGTTGGGCCAATGACTATTGCCATGCTGATGAGCAACACTGTCAGTGCGGCAACCCTGCAACTCTGAAGAAGTTGGCAGACACCCGAGTAAAGTGGTGAACGATGCCTGAAGGATTCTGATTAGATAAGCACAAATATCCCTCCATATTGTCGATTAACAATGTCAGTGCGGATAATACTGCCTTCGCTCATCATACTGCTACTGGCTCCCATGGCTTCAGCCCAAAGCATCGGTGAGGCATTGCAAGAATGCCCTGGTACCATTACTGGTAGTACAGAGCCAAGTCAAATCCATCTACAATTAACTGATACACCCTCAGAAGTGGTAGTAATGTGGGCCACCGCACGCAGAGGAAATGCCGTGGTTGAATGGAATGGGCAAAGTGCTGATGGAGACTCATATTGTTATAATCACGACATGGCTTTTCACATGGCAACCATGACTGACTTAACTCCTGGGGAAGAGGTTACTTACCGAGTTGGTGATGGGAATGATTGGTCACAGGAATACAAATTCACCCCTATTGATATAGATGCCAACCGGTTTGAATGGATTGCAATCGCAGATTATGGTGATTCGTCAGAGGCTCTTGATGTGAGTGAGGCGATTATAGCTGACACTACCGCGCAAATGGTGACGATTTCTGGAGATATATCCTATGCAGATGGGGAACAATCCTCTTGGGATGATTGGTTCGATAATCAAGAGGCAAGTATGACCCGTATTCCTTGGGTTACTGCGGTTGGGAATCATGAAAATGAGCCGGGTTATGAATTCACGCCCTATGCTCATCGGTTTGATGCAGACGAGGTGAAGGAAACGGAGCCATTTTGGTATAGCAGAGATTTTCCAGGTGTACATATGGTCTTCATGTCAACCGAGCATGATTATAATTTAGGAAGTGTTCAATATGCTGCTTTGGAGGCTGATTTGTCTGCAGCTAATGCAAACCGTGAACAACGCCCTTTCATTGTGGTAATCGCTCACAAGCCGATGTATTCAAGCAATGATTACCACGGTTCGGAAATTGCTTTGCGTGAAGCGGTAGAAGAGTTATATCAAAATCATGGTGTAGATTTGGTAATTGCTGGCCATGATCATTTCTATGAGCGGACTTGGCCAGTTTTCCAAGAGGAACCTCAAAGCTTTGGGGGTGAGGATGGTACACTCTTTGGTCAGGGTCTAGGTCCAATTCATATCGTGGCTGGTACTGCTGGGAGAACCCCGTATACGGCGATGGATGAACCTCAACCTGCTTGGTCTGCTTATCGCGAAGTAGATACTTTTGGTTACATGAAATTAATCTATGATGGCGAATCTCGGAGCCTATCCTTCACATTTCATCGCACAGATGAAACAATCGGAGACCAATTCACAATACAGGAAGGTGTATTGAATGAAAAAGGGGATGAGAAATTCCAATTTATTCCTGGATTCGGTACACTTTTACCTTTAATTTGCTTAATCTATGCTGCATTTTCTCGCTATGATGCTGATTATCTAGAATAAGGTCGAGCATAGGCCACCCTGTGCTCTAGAGAATTGAATTAGAAGATACCCATATCCATCAGCGCATCTTCGCTAGCATGGATTTTGGGCTCCCAGCGTGGTGACCAAACCAAATTGATGTGAACTGTTTCCAACCCCTCTGTTGTCAAAGCTGCCCGATGCACTGAAGCCATGATTTCTGGCGCCATTGGGCATCCAGGGGAAGTCAATGTAAGGTCAATTTCGGCATGAATGCTGTCATCTTTCTCCTCAAGACGTACATCATATACCAGTCCTAATTCAACAAGACTAATTTCCATTTCTGGGTCTTCAACAGGGTGTATTGCTGCTAAAACCGATTCTTTAGTTACCGTCATTTCAATCACCGAATCATTTCTCTGGCTTCTTTGCGCACTTTAGTGAACATGTTTAGGAACCCGTTGGCCCGGTTTGGTGTAAGGGTTTCTGAGAACCCTAGTTCTCTAGCAAACGTTGCTGGGAAATCAGCTACTTCTTCAGCAGTCAGTCCATTGATTGCTCTCTGAGTAATCGCCATCAAGCCTTGAACAATTTGTGCATCGGCTCCACCAAGCATTCTGAAACCAGTTTCATCGTCCATTGAACAGGTCACATGCGCTTCAGATTGACAACCGTGAACTTTGTTGTCTTCATTCCACTCTTCTGGTGGTAACAATTCGCATTCTGTTGCCCAGTCATACAGAACTTCGTATCTCTCCATCGGGTCATCTATTTCTGAGAATTCATCAATGATTTCTTGCAGTGATGATGGCCAATTACCTGCGCCAAATACTGCTGCTTCGCCAGCCTCTACTACCTTTTGAGTAGTGCGAGTTGGTATTTCATCAATGATTTTCTCAATACGTGAGCCCACATCCTCAGCCAATTCATTGACAATAGGGTCATCTAGCATTGCTAACATCTCTCGTGGCTCCATGGCTGAAACAATGACATCATCACCTTCAACATGAATCGCAACATTGCAAGGCAATAATACCCCAAGGTCTGGCCTTGCTTCCAAACCGCGCGCAGCATGCTCAGGCATGCAAGCGCCAAGAATCAGATATGGGCGATAAACTTCTCCAAGAGATTTCATGACATTTCCTGCAACATCAATTTCACTGATAATTCCAAATCCAGCCTCTGAAATCATTTCGCGTATGATTTCAACGGTGTCCTCAAAATTAGAATTGCTCTTAGCATGTATCTCAAACAGCATATTCTCACCTAGTCAATCTCCCCACTACTCTTTCAAGGTGTGCAATGAAGGCGTCTGCCTCTTCTTTTGTATTGTAAAGGTAGAATGATGCCCGGTTGGTTGCTGTAATGCCAAGTTTTCGCATCAAAGGTTGAGCACAATGGTGCCCGGTACGTACGGCAAAACCACCGAGGTCAAGGAAGTGTGCTAAATCCTCTGCGTGGATGGTTTCGTGAAGGAAAGACACCACTCCTGAACAGGTTGGGTCTGTGTGGTCCCCGTAAACCTTGATTCCTGGGATTATTGCGATTCCAGCAGCAGTGTGAGCTCCTAAATCGTGAATGTGTTGGTGGACTTCGTCCATGTCAAATTGTGAAAGATAGTTGATTGCCGCACCCCAACCGATTGCTTCTGCTATTTTTGGGGTACCAGCCTCAAACCGGTACGGACCGGTTTGGAAAGTAGAATGGTCAAGGAATACTTCCTCAATCATATCACCGCCAGCCATGAAAGGTTGCATCTCATCAAGCATTTCTGGCTTGACAATTAATCCGCCAATTCCAGTTGGGCCACACATTTTGTGGCCACTGACTGCAACAAAGTCGGCATTCATTTCTGTTAAGTTTAGCCGCTCATGTGGTGCGGCCTGAGCACAGTCAATGAGTACTCTAGCACCTTTTCCGTGGTTGCCCCGACTATGGGCCATTTCTATTATCTCCTCAATAGGATTTCTAGTGCCAAGCACATTGCTGGTGTGTACACAGCCGACAAATCTAGCTTCATCAATTGAGGCCTCAAATTCATCCATGTTGAGGCGATATGTATCAGGATCAACTGAGACAAAGCGGATTTCTATTCCTCTTTCTTTAGCAATTAGTTGCCATGGGACAATGTCAGCGTGGTGTTCCATTTCAGTAATAAGGACAACATCACCTTTCTCAAGATTAGCTCGCCCCCAGCCGTGAACTACCAAATTTATTGCTTCAGTTGTGCCACTTGTGTAAATCAATTGGTCACGGTCAACGTGGAACCAGTCAGCAATGTCTTGACGTGCTTTCTCGTAAGATGCAGTAGCCTCACCAGCCAGTGTGTGAACCGCTCGGTGGACATTGCTGTTGTTATTCTCATAGTAGTCAGTCATCGCTTGAATGACTGCTTTTGGCTTTTGAGTAGTGGCTGCATTATCCAAATAAACTAACTGACATCCTGACGGAAGAATCCTTGATAGAATCGGAAAGTCAGCGCGAATTGAAGGTAGATTCAGTGCCAATTTGCCGCCTCCCTGAGTTATGCCATCCGCCGCCACATTATCAATCCATGTTTTTTGTAAATCACACCTACGGTGTGGATTCAAGATAAAGACGAAAGCCCACCTGAAATTAGATGGTCAAGCCAAGTATGGATTTGTTTTGAGCCCATCTCATTGAGAGTAGCATTCAGGAATGCAGTGATTAGAAGCCCACGTGCACCGGTATCTGAAAATCCTCGGGTTTTCAAGTAGAATAATTGCTCTTCATCGACCGGCCCACTAGCAGTACCATGGCCACATCCAACCACTTCGTTTTCCAATACCTCTAGTTCAGGAATTGAGTCAGCCTCAGCATCTTTTGAAAGTAGTAGATTATTGAATACCTGGGCGGAATCCGAACCCTTTGCCCCATGAGCGATTCTTAGCATACCTGTACCGATAGTTCTGCTTTTTCCACCGCAGGATGAATGCCATTTCAAGCGGCTGAAAGTTTCAGATTCTTGATGCATGATTTCGACGTGATGGTCATTATGCTGGTTTCCTGCAGAAAGAATTGACCCATTGACTTGAAGATTAGCGCCCCGTCCTTGTAGAATGTACCTCAAATCGCCTTTGGTTTGAACTCCACCAGAACCAACAGTTCCCAGTTTTACTTGAGCATCTCGTAGTAATGTAAACTCCTCAATTCGTAGAAGTTTACTTGCTCCAAGACGGTTTACTACTACATCGTTGAAGATTGCAGAATCATTGATGGTCCCTAGTCTAAGAAGTCCGAACCAGTCGGCACCACTTTCAATTAATGTCAGTAATTCACTCTGAGAATTTGCACCCACTGAAACATCAATTTGGATTCCACTTACACTCCCTGTACTCTCAAGTGTGAGTAAGAGAGGTTGCTCAATGATTACGCCATCATCAATTGTGATTTTTATTGCACCCTTTGAAGAGAGGGCGCGGATGAAAGCACCTCCAACATCAGAGTCAATGTTTCTTGTAATATTCCCATCAATTGCCGAAATTGAAACCCCCTTCGGTAGTTCACTTCCGTCTAACAAGGTAAAGGAAACTACTGCTGGCGAAACTTCACTAGGAATTTCTTCAGGTTTTCCAGTAGGATGGATACGATGCCAAGGAGTGTATCGCCACAAATGCTGGGCTCGGTCAGGTGCAGGTAGAGCAAGGTATTCTGCTTCACTGGACATCAAATCACCACTATTATACAGGCTCTATAGAAATAGAAATCGATTTCAGCCGATGCTGCCTTCCATCTCCAGTGCCATCAGTTTGTTCAACTCGACCGCGTATTCCATAGGCAGTTCTCTCACGAAGGGCTCGAAGAATCCGTTGACGATGAGAGCCAATGCCTCATCCTCTGAGTGGCCCCGGCTCATCAGATAGAAGATCTGGTCGTCGCTCACCTTGCTTACCGAAGCCTCGTGCTCGCAGCGGCAGGATGAGTTTTTGATTTCCATCGTGGGATATGTGTCAGAGCGACTCTTTTCGTCGAGAATGAGTGCGTCACAGACGACATTCACCTTGCAGTTGTCCGCCTTCTTGCTCACCGTCACCATGCCCCTGTAGCTTCCCCGGCCACCGTCCTTGGAGATGCTCTTGGAGAGGATCTTGCTGGTGGTGTTGCTGGCGAGGTGGTGCACCTTCGCCCCGGCGTCCTGATGCATTCCTTCACCGGAGTAGGCTACTGAAATGACTTCGCCGTGGGCACCTTCGCCCTTCAGAATGATGGCAGGATACTTCATGGTGAGTTTCGAACCGACATTGGCATCAACCCATTCGATGGTTGAATTCTCATGTGCGACAGCCCGCTTGGTGACCAAGTTGTAGACGTTGTTCGACCAGTTCTGAATGGTGGTGTAGCGGATGGATGCGCCGGGCATTGCAATCAATTCCACAACGGCGCTGTGCAACGAATCTGTTGAGTAGGTAGGCGCCGAGCAGCCCTCGATGTATGACACGGACGAGCCCTCTTCAGCAACTATCAGGGTGCGCTCAAACTGCCCCATGTTCTCCGAGTTGATTCGGAAGTAGGCTTGGACTGGCAACTCGACGTGAACTCCCTTTGGAACATAGAGGAAGGAGCCGCCGGACCAGACCGCGGTGTTGAGGGCGCTGAACTTGTTGTCTTGGTAGGGGATGATGCTGCAGAAGTACTTCTTGACGATTTCCGGATACTCTCTCAGGCCTGCGTCCATGTCGAGGAAAATGACCCCCTGAGACTCCAAGTCTTCCCGGATGCTGTGGTATATTGTTTCACTTTCGTACTGAGCTGTTACGCCACCGAGCCACTTTTTCTCTGCATCGGGGATTCCGAGCCTGTCAAAGGTGTTCTTGATGTCTTCTGGAACTTCGTCCCATTCTCCTTTGGTCCCATCACCCGACCGCAGGAAGTAGCAGATTTTGTCGAAGTCGATTGAGTTGAGTAACTCTGTAGAGCCCCAAGTCGGCATCGGTCGCGCCATGAAGTGGTGGTACGCCTTCACTCGGATGTCGGTCATCCACTCCGGCTCGCCCTTGAGTTCCGAGATGTCGCGGACGACTTGTTCTGACAAGCCGGCGTCGAATCGGACGGTCGCTTGTTCCGGGTCGTGCCAGCCAGCCTTGTAGTCGCCAACCGCATCTCGTGCATCGCTGCTCACGCTGAAGCCCCCTGTTCTAGCCACTCATAGCCTTTGTCTTCTAATTTTAGTGCTAATTCTGGGCCACCCGAGGACGCTATTCTCCCATCAACTATGACATGAACATAGGTTGGTTTGACGTGCTCAAGGATTCTTTGGTAGTGAGTGATGATTAGGCAAGCCGAATCACCGACTGAAGAATTTATTCCGGTTGCAACTGTGTGCAAGGCGTCAATGTCAAGTCCGGAATCGGTTTCATCAAGTATTGCTAACCGAGGTTTGAGAAGCATCAATTGCAGAATCTCAAGGCGCTTCTTTTCACCACCACTAAATCCATCGTTTACATATCGGCCAAGAAATTTCTTATCCACGCTTAATAGTTCCATACAGTCCTTCAATTCCTTACGAAAATCTCGAGCGCCTGGTGCATTTTCACCTCGGATAACCGCCACCGACTTACGCAAAAAGTTTCCAACTTGAAGACCCGGAACAGATTGAGGGTATTGGAATGACAAGAAGACCCCAAGTCGGGCCCTCTCCCATGGTTTTAGAGCGAGGAGATCTTTTCCGTCAAGAGTTACGGTTCCATCTGTAACCTCGTATTCAGGATGGCCCATCAAAACCTTTGCTAGGGTTGACTTCCCACTTCCATTTCTCCCCATTAGGGCATGTATTTCACCCTTTTTCATGGTTAAGTTGATGCCATTGAGAATTGGCTCGTCACCAATGGATACGTGCAGATTATGAATCTCCACCACGCCTTTGTCACTCATCTCAATTCCTCCACAATTATCGTGGTTTGGCCGGCCTTTATGAAGGCGTGTCCATTTCTTTCATGCGACATCTGGTTTTGTTTCCCTATTAACAATCAATCTTCACATGTTTACGAAGTAAAACTGACCGCGAGCAATGAGTCAAAGAGGTGGGCCGGCTACGGCTGAACAATGGCTGACGACGACCTAACTGATTCCTATGCCCAAGAAGTCGCTGCGAGCATGTCAGCAGAGGCTGAATCTCGCATGGCTGAAGTCGTAAATCCGGCTGAGGAAGCACGCTTCGCATCCCTCTCCCTCGTAGAGTTAGTTTTAGCAGGTGGTGGCCCTGATTTGGTTGGTGCTATCATGGTTAGACTTGGTGAGGTAAGAGCGGCGCTTGTTGGCCACGGCGGTGCAGTAGTGGTTGACTACGGCAAGGTAATCACTCGACAAAATGGTTCACAATCTCTCGAATTACAATTGAACCTTGATGGTGCTTGTGTGGCGTGTGGAGCGGCACCCGGTACTTTGCAAGGAATCCAGAATGATTTATTGATGGATAAGGAGGTCTCTGCGGTTACTTTTAGTGCAACAATGCTAGATTATTTTGATGATTTAACTGCGGAATTCTTGCAATCACATGCTAATGTGACATTTGTATGAGGTGATGTAATCCCATCCAAAGCTAGTTCTTGGCACGCTGATTTAGAATCTGCATTAGGTGATTCAGACATAGGACTTCCAGATGAATATGAATTACTGTGGAGTCCTCTTCGGCCGTTTGATGATTGGATAATCCATATTTCAACAGATGGACACAATGCAGCGGTGGTGGTTACTGCGCATCAAATGTCAATGAGTGAACATCTTATTTCAATGGTAAATGAAAATGCTTCAGGGAGATTAATCAAAATCATTGCCACACCAAGCGAGCGAGAATTTGATGATGAATTGCATTCTCTTCTCAAAGAATCAGAAATTCATCTCCTTCTGTATTGAATTGCTCTCTCTACGGGGGTTTGATATTGAGGTGCCACCGTTGCAAGCATGATGACAGTAGATGAGGCAGCACAATCGGCGATTGCTGACGCCTCAGCAGATACATCAGTAGATGGCATTAATCGGACAGTTACTGTTGAAGTTGTGCACAAGCAGGAAGGCTTTGGAACAGCGGCTTGGACAGTCATTGGAATGTTCCTAGTCGTTGCCGCAGTTGGGTCTTGGTTCATGCTTTCAGGAGATAGTGCAAATGGTGACGGTGGCGGCTTATTCGGCGGCGGTGGTAATTGTGGTGATGGAATTGACAATGACAATGACGGACTGACTGACCGAGAGGATGGCGATTGTTATGACCAAGTAAACCCTGAATGGAATGGTTACAAGTCTGGCCATATGGAAGATGGTAGGAACGACCCACCCGGCGGCGAATCTTGATGAGTTCAGCCGCCTTTGGCTGAGCCGGTGGCAACAAAAGGCAGAGGCGACCCCGAGTTTCTTGAGGTGAGGCCATGAGCAGTGACAGTGTACGCATTGCGTCCCCTTGCAAAGACGGAGATCACGGTAAATTCGAAGTCAAGTCAAGTGATGGCTGGGCTCGCCTAGGTTTGTTCCATACAAATACTCACAAATTATCTACGCCAACTCTTTTGCCCGTCGTAAATCCGAACATCCAGGCTATTTCCCCTAGTGAAATGTGGGACATCGGCTTTGAAGCATTGATTACTAATTCATACATCATTTGGAAGGGTGAGGAACTCAAAGAAAAGGCCCTAAAACAAGGAGTGCACAAACTTCTCAATTATCAAGGGGTTGTAATGACAGACTCAGGAGTTTTCCAGCAATATGTGTATGGCGATGTTGAAATCGGCGAAGTAGAAGTGGTTGAATTTCAACGGGATATAGGGGTTGACATCGCCACAATGATGGATGTATTTGGCCGTCCTGATATGACAAGAGAGGAACTTGAGGATGCAGTTGCAGTAACCGCAGAAAGAGGTCCTGCGGCATTGGAAGCGGCAGGTGAAACATTGTTGAATGGTCCGATTCAAGGTGGGACATTCTCAGATTTACGAGAGAAGTCCGCTTTCATGATGTCAGAGATGGACTTCGCGGTGCATCCGATTGGTGGCGTGGTGCCATTGATGGAAAACCAACGTTATCGCGAACTAGTTGAACTCATAGTTGCTAGTAAGTCACAACTTACACCCGAAAGGCCGGTGCATTTGTTTGGCTGTGGCCATCCAATATTATTCCCGATTTGCATTGCGCTTGGAATTGATTTATTCGATTCAGCAGCGTATGCTTTGTTCGCAAAGGATAATCGTCTTCTAACCCCTACTGGTACAATCAAACTTGATGAAATCAAAGAATGGCCACATCTCTCCCCTGCTCTTTTTTCAATAACTCCATCAGAAGTAAGAAACCTACCAAAAGATGAGAAAATTGAATTGTTGGCTCGTCATAATTTACATGTCACAGCTGCAGAACTTGCACGTTGTCGCGAAGCAATTCGCAATAACACGTTATGGAATTTAGTTGAACAGAGAAGCCACGCTAACCCAGAACTTAGGGAAGCAACCCTTTGGCTTTACGAAAATATGCCTGTTGACCTTGTGTTAAACACCCCTCCTTGCCGGGCTGGAGGAGTTCAATGGTCAACCGATATTGACATGCACCCACGAATAGTACACGCTTCACACTGGATTGATTGGGTACCTCCTCCATGTGACCATATTGGTAATTTAATCAATCTAGAAGATCGATTCGTGGTTGTTATTCACGGCAGTTCTGGACCTTGGCGTGAATCTGATGGCAGTATTATTTCCAAGATGGTGCGCAATTGGCCTCAAATTGTGCCTTTAGTTTACACCCCAATTGGATTAATTCCTTTCCAACTTGAAGATCTAAATCCGTTTGCACATGTATTAGGACCTGGGATTCTATGGGATGCTTCATTACCAGAATTTGATAATCAAAACGAAGTTGAAGAGTATTTTTTGCCTTTAGCAGAAGAATTACTTGATTGCAATCTTGAAAGAATAGTCCTCCATAGGTCTAGAAATGAAGAAGAGGAATTATTTGAGCGACTAACTACTTTGCTAGGTGAGAAAATGCCTACTGGCGAGGGTAAACGAGCGGACGTCAGGACCCATCATCAGCGCTTCGCTATCTGTGATAAGATTAACCTCTTCACAGGTTTAGGCTACGATGTAACACATTCTATAGCGCCCAACTTAACTTTTGTAATGAGTCGTACTCGGCGAGTGAACAATGTTTTACTCGACGAAGTTCATATTTTCAGTCAGAGACTAACTGACGGTGGCTTGAGTTTGACGACAGATGGTGCTAAGTGGATTCATAGTTTGATGGTTGCAGATTCTGAAAATGTTGGTCTGCCTGAAGTAATCATTGATTCAGATGCTGAACCATTTGTTCGTGATGGCCGTAATGTAATGCATGGTTTCATTCTTGGTCACCAAGGTTTGTTACGAACTGGAATGGCGTGCTTGATTGTCAATCAATCAGGTGAATTAGTTGCCCACGGTATAGCTCAATGTGGTGAACGTGAATTACTTGCCTTTGGCAAAGGAATTGCGGTGAAAACTCGCGGTGGAATCCCACTCAATTGAATTCAAACCAATTGTGCTTACTATCTCCTTCATCGTTACAATCGTTGGATACCGATAGGGGATTGATTCAAGGGCTATCTTCCCCTCACACAGTGAGGGGGCGATACATTGCAGACAATTATCGCAACAGAGAATCTCACCAAGATGTACGGGCCTCACGTCGCATTGGACGAAATGAGTCTGAAAATCAATAGTGGAGCAACGGCACTTCTTGGCCCTAACGGTGCAGGTAAAAGTACGATGATCAAAACACTCCTAGGATTAATCCAACTTACATCAGGGGATGGTGAGGTATTAGGATACAACATCCGAACAGAAGGGGATAGTATCCGCCAAAGAATTGGTTACATGCCTGAATATGATTGTTTGACTCCTGAGATGAATGCGGTACATCAAGTGAAATATTGCGGTGAATTAACTGGGATGAACACCAATATTGCAATGCAAAGGGCACATGAGGTTCTAGAATACGTCGGTTTAAGGGACCAGCGTTATCGTGAAATTTCCAGTTTCTCAACTGGAATGATGCAAGCGACAAAGTTAGCATGTGCAATAATTCATGACCCTGAACTTTTGATTTGTGACGAACCAACCAATGGCTTAGATACGAAGGCTCGTGGTTTTATGCTTGATACATTGTTTCAAGTGGTAAAACAAGGGGACAGGTCAATTTTAATGTGTAGTCATTTAATGGATGATGTTGAAAAAATATGCGACCGCATTGTTATGATTCACAAAGGAAAACTGATTGCTCAAGGAAAAATTGAGGATTTGAAAGCAATTGACCGCGAAATTGAGATTTGGGTTTGGGGTGGCGCTTCGCGAATGGAAACTGCAATGAAAGATGCTGGATTAACACCACGCAGAACCGGTCGAGTGATGCGAGTTGTACGTCAGGATGAAACCACTTACGACTTAGTTCTAGAATTAGCGGCCAAGGCAAAGGTTCAGATTCGCAGAATGGAAGATTACGAACCTTCTCTTGAAGACCTTTTCCTAGTAATAATGGATCGTCTAGGATACGGTGTGAAATCATCTGCTGACTTATTGCAGTCACAACCTCCAACCACCTCCGTTGCACCTTCTCCATCACAACCAGGAGGGAATTTTTGATGGAAGATGACATACCATCTGTTGATGACCTATTTCCTGATGATGATTTTCTACCGTCTAAACCAAGCACAGAATCAATCCCTGAACCCGATGTTGAAAATGATGATATTGAATCTTTGATGGCAGTTGAACAGGCATTACCCGAACCAGAAATTCTACCCGCTGATGCTGAATTCATGGGTGAAAAGGGAGGTGTAGTTACTGGGAGAGGACGTATGGAGGCAGCCTTTGGTACAGGTGATGGTGATGAAACAGCAACCGCACAAGTAGCACAAGTATCATCTGAAGTGCAAACTGGAACAATCTTTCACCAAGTGTATCGCCCTTGGCGTGGGGAATTGAACAGCCGTTGGGTTAGAAATTGGGCAATTCTGCGGTACCACATCTACGGACTTTTCTCAAAGGGGCATAAACCGTGGCCGGTGATGACTAAATTAGTTCTTTTCGGAGTTCTAATCACTTCAATTGGTGATTTGTTAATGCTTACAGTCGGGGCTGCCACAGGGGTTGAAGCAATTGAACGCTTAGCTGGGATTTCTCGAGGTAATTTGTATGGACATGTCCTATCATTTTGGTTCAGAAATGCCTGTACTTATCCGATAGTAACGGCATTAATTATTGGAGGGATGATAAGTGAAGATAGACGAAACGGGACTTCTGCACTCTATTTTTCACGTCCAATTAATAGGCGAGATTACGCAGCGATGAAGTTTCTATCAGTTGCAATTATACTCTCTGTTGTCGTATTGTTTACTCTATCTGCTTACTACCTTGGGGCAATTCTAGTCGGTGGTGAAGGGTGGTCCTACGTCATGGACACGGGATTATTGTTCCTTGGGGCGTTTGCTGCTGGCACTCTTCTTGTGTTCACATACACCAGTATTGGCCTTGCCCTTTCATCAGTTAGTTCTGGAAAATTCTTTCCTGCCGTAGCCTTCATTGGATTGATTTTGGGAACAAAAATGGTTGCATTCTTGATATGGGCATTGTTTGATAGTAGTGCAATATACCTAATTTCACCATATGATAATTTGGCTCATGTGGGGCAATGGATGCTTGGATTGAACCATACTTACGAGCATCCTGCTTCTTGGAGTCTAGTGATGCTGATTACAATGAATGCTGTATCTCTCTACATTCTCTCGGCTAGAGTTTCTTCACTGGAGGTGACGCGTGAGTGATTCCTGACCTTTCTCAAGTTGGTACTGGCGAAACCAAAGAGTGGGCCCCAGTGGCTGAAGCCCCACACATCATGCTTGACCATGTGACCAAAACCTATGGTTCTGTGATGGGTTTGAATGACGTAAGTATAGCCATCAAAGGAGGAGTGACTGGCATCCTTGGTCAAAATGGCGCTGGCAAATCCACCCTGTTCAAGTTGATTGTAGGCAGATTACGACCTAGTTCTGGAAATGTACACCTGTTTGGTACCAATCCATTCAAAAATCCGGCTCCATATTCTCGGATTGGCTATGTATCCGAATCGGAACACCTGTATGATTGGATGACAGGACTTGACTTCGTTGCTACTCTTGCACGCCTCTACGGATACACTAGAGATGAGGCGAAGGAACGGGCACTGCACGTTCTAGAGTTCGTCGGTTTAGAGGACGTCGTCAACAAGGAGATTGGGAAATACAGCAAGGGGATGAGGCAGAGGGTGAAAATCGCTCATGCACTCGTAAATGAGCCGGACCTAATTATTCTTGATGAACCATTAGCAGGATGTGACCCGTTGGCCCGAACAACGATTATGAACGTTGTACGTGAACTTGGGGCGATGGGGAAAACTGTGCTTGTGAGTAGCCACATACTTTCCGAAATTGAACGAATTACTGAACAGATATTGATTCTTCATAATGGGCGACTTTTGGCTCTTGGAAACCTGCACGCGATTCGTGAACTTCTTGACAAACATCCTCACCGTATTCTTTTGCGAACTGATAACCCACGAGGGTTAGGTACTGCGTTCCTTCCTCACGAAGATGTGTATGGAGTTCGCTTCCCAAAAAGTGATGAGTTAGTGGTTGAAACCAATAACCTCTCTTCTGTGCATCAAGCCCTTCCAGGTATCTGTCATGAGAGTGGAATCAGAGTTACTGCGATTGAGAATCCAGATGATAACTTAGAGTCCTTACTTGGATATCTAATTGAGGGGAGGTCATGAATATGGAAGACGACCCAACTGATTTCATTAGGACACCGAAGGTACCCGAGGAATCCCCTCAGCCTGAATCAATTCCTCAAACCTTTGAGCAGCAGGTTGAGGATGCAAGAAATGCACAGATGGTTGAAGCGGCTCAGTTAACAGAACCAACTCAACAGAGTATGCCCGCTGCTGCGGCTGGGGCCGCTGTAGCACAGATTCAGAGAGTTCAAGCACAAGCTGCACAGGTAATGAGACCTCTGACAGATACTGTTTGGAGTAAGTTAGACCGCAAGGCTACAGCGGTAACAGAATTCACATTGCGTCAGTACAGAACCAAGAATTCAACTTGGGTTGTGCTAGGTATCGGAATGGTGTTCGTCGCCATGATATTGATGTTTTATGGTGAAGCGATGTCATCAGGTTTTGATTCTGTTGACAATGATGGCGATTCTTACGATTATGATGGAGATGGCTACCCAACGGGGCAAGAGAGAATTTACGGCACAAATCCATGGGATGAAAATAGCCATCCCGACCCTGAATTGGTTGCACCTGACCCTCCTGAAAAATGGATAGACGAAGATGGAATTGATTGGGATGGTGATTATTCTAACTCTAATCAAGGATATGATGACGACGGAGATTGCACAGGTGAGGGATGGGTGGATTCTGAATCTTTTGAAATTCCTTACAACCAAGATACAAACCGTGACGGGATTAACTGTAATGTTCGATATACAATGAATTCAACTACCCAAACAATCTACATGATAAATGCGGATCCTAATGTTGATGAAGACCCAGATGATGAGGCATTTCTGAAAGAATCACTTCACAGGGCTTTCGTTCTAGGGTTTGGAAAAATTGGATTCGCATTCTTAATTGGAATCTTCGTTCCTCTTTTCCTCGCAACAGGGTTGGTCCGCGACGAGATGGAGAGAGGCACACTTCACTATATCATGGGTAAGCCGATAGCACGGGCTGAAATTCTTGCTTACCGACTTTTAGGATATATTGCTCTTGTTTGGCCTTACGTCACGGTGTTAATACTCATCACTGCTATTGTTACAGGCTTCCTAGCTCCTTCAGATTCAATATTCAGATTCCATGACATGTCAGCTTGGCTAGGGGTATTGTTAGCTTCTTGGCTGGTGATGTTAGCATACGGCACAATCTTCTGTACATTAGGGGTTGTTAGCCCTAAATTTGGTTTGTGGATTGCAATTGGCTTTGGTGTGTGGGAATTTGCAATGGCGATGATATCGCTCGGTGCACCAAATTTCCCGCTTACTTGGTTATCGGTTTCACATTGGGGGATTGAAATTATCAATTGTACATCTGTTTTAGCTTATCCAGACCAAAGTTACTTGATAGAAATTGCTAACATGAATAACGATTGGGGTAGTGAGGCTGCATTAGCAGGATTCTATAGTCCGCCAAGTGTAATTGCAGGAAGTCCTTTTGCCTCATTACTAATCTCAGTTCTTGTCTTGGTATTATTCACAGTTTTCGCTCTCTTTATTGGTCAGTCTAGCCTTAAGCGAAAGGAATTAAATTGAGGCTTCAAAATGTTGGAGCCTAATCTCGAAGAGTCTTCAAGGAAATGGAGCGAACTAGAGAAGTTTGAAGGTGATTTTTCTTCATTCTGGAATCTTGACACTCTGCCGCCACTTAGACGCCTTTCATGGTGGTGGTGGTGGTGGCTAGTTCTCATTCCTGACAAAGAAAGGCCAGGACGTAGTAAACAGCTGATGGTGCTTTGGTCAACCCGTGATTGTGAGCGTATTGATGTCAGCGGATTCGATTGGGAGGGTGGTGGCAGAACTCATACTGATGAAGATGGAGGAATCGTTTTCCCAGGTATGGTGGCCTCTTGGTGGTTTGATGGTGAAAAGGTGTTTGAACCACTCGTGCTAAGAGAGGCGAGGATGGCATCAATTTGCGCAGACCATCCGTTGTGGGGCGCAAAAGAGACAGATGGCGGTGGTGCTGTAATTCCAATTCTAGAAGATGACTTATCAATGGGATTAGCGGCTGATAGAAGCAATTTTTGGCTTAAATTAACTTCTGATGAGAAGGCGATATCAGAGGGTTCTCCAGAAAAATTTGATTTGAAAATGACCCCCTGGAATCGAGAAATTTCAGCTCTTGAATACAAACACAATGTATACGCCGGAAATATGGGTTATGATATTTTGAGAATTCATGGGACTAAGTGCAGTGGAACAATTGATGGCGAAGAAGTAGAAGGGACTGCATATTTCCAAAAAGTAACGGTTCAGGCCCCATCAATTCCGTGGTTTTGGGGGATGCTACATTTTGATGATGGCTCATATCTAGATTGGTGGTTACCTCACATTTCACTTTCCGTAACAGCGAAAGATTCTGATCCATGGAAATTGAGAGATTTCACTCGCCTACCTTTAGCTGGTGCTGGTATGTTCAAAGATGCCGGTCGGCAACGAACTGAAAACTTTGAACGCTGCGAGGTCAAACTGATCCAGCCAAAAGGGGATGATGCAGAATATGATTCGGATAATAATCCCCTGCCAAAATTTCACATTAGGATGTGGAATGGCCGTACTCAAATTGGATTAGTAGTGAGAGCCGTAGGTAGGGCCCATTGGTCATTTAACCAGCCAACCCGAGCGCATCTGACAAGTCATTTCACCTACAATGAATATCCACTAAAGGTTGAACAAATCACTGTGTTGGACGAGAAAGGCGTTCGTACACTGGGTGATTGGGAATGGCTTCATGGAAACGCAGAGCATAGTTGGGGCGTGTTACACTAGTCCGTAGTTCTGTGAATAGAATCATATACAGCCGGTTCCCCTAAGATTTTGAAGCCAAAGAGGTTATTCCATGTCAGAAGCAGGTATTGTCCAGGAAATGAAAGCGAAAATTGATCCAGAGCAAGTTCAAGAAAGGTTCGATATGACATCGTACGAAACTGCATATTATTTCTGCAGACCTACGTTTTTTGCATTCTTAGCGAAATATGTGCTTTGTGCCCTAGTGTTAATAGTTCACCTACTGTTTTGGTGGGTAAATACATCTGATGGACTTGGTGATGATGCCAATGGATTATTGCAAATGCTGGTTGCAATTGTTAATCTTCTCGGCATCACTGGCTTCGTTTTCATTATGCTGATTGTTACCTGGTTCAATAGATTCATGAATTGGTCATCAAGTGGAACTTGGTATACAACCTCACTGCTTATTGTAACATTCACGCCAGGTCTATTCGTTGCAGACAATGTGATAGCCACCGTTATGGGTTGGTTTGGCAGCGATTTCTCAGGAGTTATTCCCTTTGACTGGAAGGATTCCTGGTATCTCATTTTGGGTATTGTTTACTCCGCTGCATTATTCATTTTGACCACATGGTATAGTAGGTCCTTCACATACGGTATATCTGATAGGGCAGTATACTTGAAGAAGGATTTCATGCTAACTCACACAATGCATAAAATCGACATGGTTGATATTGACAACATGAAATTGAGCCAACCTTGGTATGGCCGAATACTTGGTTTTGGTACCGTTAATATGCTGACAGGTAGTGGATTTGGAGTAAGAGAACACACAACTTCAGTCTCAACAGGCGGTATTAGTGATGTTGCATCAGCAATTTCTGATGATGTCGGTTTTGTTAGAAAATTATTCCGAGGTTTGATTTTCATGGTATCTCTTCAAAGAACTAGAGAAGAGATGAACACTTCCGAGCCTGAGGATTGCATGTATGGTATCCGACAGCCTTCTGAAGTCTACAAACTCGTTAATGAACTGAAAGAGGGGATGAGAAGCCAAACTACTGGCCAAGGTACAGGGCAGCGTGCTGCTGACCCGGTTCAGCCTATTCAAGAAGAGGTGGTAGCCGCAGAACCAGACGATGCTCTTGACAGCCCTGATGCTGACATGAACCTCAATTAGAATTGTTTATCCACAAGCGTTTGATTCATAGATGAGTTGCTGTCAGCGGGTGCTATAACGAGGGGCTTAGTATGAGTGAGGAATTAATGAAATCAGCAATTGAGATGTTCAGAGAAGGTAATTTGGAGGGTGCGGTTGCAGAACTTGATGATAAAATTAAATCAAACCCCGGTGTTGCTGATTTACATCACACATATGCGGAATTTGCAAATATGCTAAACACAGAAGCTCAAGATGACATCATTCCTGGTGGGAAAATAATGATGAATTACAAGAAGGCTATGGAACTCGACGAAGAGAAAGATGAGTACATTGCTGACTTCGCAGGATTTGCTTTAGAATGTAGACGAGTACCAATTGCTGTGAAAGAATTTCAACGCTATAGCCGCCGTCTTGAACTTGCAGATATTCCAGTTGATGACATTCTTTACAATGCTGCTAGAAATATTGTTGACACCATTGAGGTAATTGACCCTGAAAAATCAAATCCAATGGTTATTCCTTGGCTGAAACAAGCATTGATATGGTCCGTTGGCGGCTTAGGATACTCTCCTGAGGACGCTGCTGAATTATTGACTGAAGAGTGAAGCATATGGCCGAGATGGTCGGCATCGCTTTTGCTTTCTCTTACATTGGAGATGCCTTTCATGGAAGTCAAATCCAACCAGAAGTAAGAACTGTCCAAAAAGACTTGCAGATAGCCTTCCATAAGGCAAAATTCGCTGGCTCAAATCCATTACTTCGATTTTCTAGTCGAACTGATGCGGGGGTGACAGCTCGTATGAATGTCGCAGTTTGTGTGGTTAAGAAATCGGTTTGGCAGAAGATGGGTGATTTGAGATTCCGGCGCGCTCTAAATGACCATCTCAAAGATGTAGTCGTTTGGGCCGCTGAAGAAACTAGTGAGGATTGGAATCCAAGAATGGCATCCCGCCGAGTATACCGATTTCGATTGGAAACCATGCGCCAATTCAACAAACCTCATGACGAAGGTAAACTTCTTGAAATGATGAAACTGTTTGAAGGGACCCACGATTTTACTGGTTATTGCAGACCTGAAGAAGGGAGGATAACCACTAGAACTGTTGATTATTGTAAGCCGTGGAGTATTGATGGTAGGCTAGTAGGATTTGAAATAGCCGCCCAGTCATTTCTTTGGAACCAAGTACGAAGAATAGCGTGGGCAATGAGCGAGGTAGCTCTAGGAACTAGTTCTATTGAAGTAATACAGGAAGCACTGGGGAAAGGTGAACAACCCCCATTTTTTGGGTTAGGACCTTCAAAGTGGCTAACACTTTGGGCAATAGAGTATGAGGACATATCCTTCACTGACAAATCCGGTGACTTTTTTGAAAACCTCTCTGCACCGCCGGTCGGTATCAATGGTAGGCAATTTGAGATATGGCAGCAATCTGCAGACCATGAACAAAAGCAATTACTTCTCAACAGTTGGCTTTCTTATCTCTAATACAATAGAAGAACTTGATCCCCATCTATTAGGTCTAATGCTTCTCTAAGAAATGCCGAAGCAATCACTTCTACCACATCTGTGTGTCGCGTTAGGTCTGGAATCAGAATGGCACAATTGATGGTTGCAGCTTCGTGCCCGCCTGCTGTATTTATGGAGGCAAGAATTGCTGTTGCACCTCCAAATGAGCGCCCTTCGCGTTCAAATCCTTGAATCCGATGGATCATTATTTCAGTCATGTCAATATCATCAGCGGCTTGCCTAACACTCTCCTCAATTCCAGAGGTTTCAATGCCAGCCGCGTTTCTCATGGCGAGGTAACGAACAAAAAATTGTCCTTCAACTTTGACATTGAGAGTCCCAGGCCAAGCAGTGACTCCGAGAACTTGTTTGAATTGGTCTTGGTAATGTGCTTGTGCCATGAAGATGTGTGCTCTGCCAAGCCCGCTACTAACCGTGCCCCGCAACTCCATTGCCAACCCTACCGCATTCACCTTATGCAATTTTCTTAATGATGAAGTGAAAGCATGAATGAACATTGGTTAATCATTTAGCAAATCATTTAGCCAATCTTTAATCCGAATTAATTCTGGCATGATGACCTCATGTCCCATTCTATAGCCATTCCACTCGCAAGGATTGCCAGCAGCAACCATGCTTTCAAGCGCAGCTCTTCCCATCATGACTGGCACCATGTCATCATCTACCCCATGGCCAAAAAGAATTGGAGTTTCGCGGTTCGCGTCATTTGCTTCAGCATCATAAGTATCTGCTAAGACCTGATATGCTGAAAGTATCATCATCCCAGCCAACTTCTCTTGAAAGCGAGACCCAACATGTAGGGCTAGCGCTCCACCCTGTGAAAATCCTGCAAGAACAATATTTTCGTACGCGATTCCCCTTTGATGTTCTTCTTGAAGTAACTCAACAACTAACTTTGCACTACTCCTAATCGTATCTTCGTCCTCACGCTCAGGCGACTCCCAGTCAAGGGATTTTATGTCATACCAGGCAGGCATTTCCATTCCCATATTGATAGTCACGGCCATAATCGGCGCATGAGGGAAAACAAAGCGAGTGTTCGGGCATTCAAGCATTGGGACTACTGGTTCAAAATCATGTCCAGATGCACCTAGGCCATGTAACCAAACAACTGTTGATGTATGTTCCAACTCTGGCTCCACTACTACTGTTTCTAGGACACCCATCACTATCTCCAAAGGGCATCGCCCCCGGCCTTACTCTTATGCACTTTTCGTGAACAGATGTAAGGATATCATCAGTTAGTGCCTCTCTGTGATTTCCTGTGACTGACCGATTTGCTCATGGGCTGAAGCGACAACGGGTAGATAATGGCAGAGGTCAAGGTGGTTTTACTTGGTACCGCCCAAGATGGTGGAGTGCCTCAAGCGGGCTGTGTTAAATCTTGTTGTATGAATGAATTTGGCGGCCCAACAAGGCATCGTAATCCTGTTGCACTTGGTTTGACAGCGGCAGATGGCAGCCGTCATCTCATTGAGGCTAGTAGGGCCTTAGCAGACCAACTGATTCTTTGGTCAACAGTAGATGGCGCACCTAACAACAAGCTAGATTCAATATGGCTTACCCATGGGCACTTAGGCCACATTGATGGGTTAGGGCTGTTTGGATGCGAAGCATGGGGTGTAGAAGAAATACCTCTTCACGCATCAGAATCAATGATTAGAGTGGTGGAATCAAGTCCTCCTCTCGCGCCACTTTTTGACAACGGGCATCTCATCCCAACTCCTTTTTATTCAAGTAAAAAGGTTCAGTTAACTGAAGAATTGAGCATAACACCTGTGAAAGTACCACACCGCGACGAACATACTGATACCCACGCATTCCTAATTGAAGGGCCGTCAAAACGTCTGTTATTCTTGCCTGACCATGACTCTTGGATGGAGACATTGGAACTTCACTCTGCTGATAACCCTCTTGCTTGGTTACATTCTTTATTCGTTGATATCGTACTGTTAGATGGGACTTTTTGGTCAGGTGAAGAGTTAGGTGGGCATGCTAAGGAAATTGGCCACCCTCCGGTAGAACAGACCCTTGAATTACTTGGAAGAAGGGGCCCAAGTGACCCCAGAGTGGTGTTTATCCATCTCAATCATACTAATCCTTTGCATGATGAATCATCTGCTGAAACAGCTAGAGTAAGGGCCATGGGATGGGAAGTGGCTAGGCAACCAATGTCCTTCAATCTCTAACTTGAACAGTAACTGTGTCAGAAGTACTCGCCTGATCATTATCGATTACGGTTAAAGTGAAAGTGTGATTTCCTTTAGGTAATTTGACCTTGATAATAGGCACCTCGCCAATCACTCGATTAGTGACGTCTCTCCAAGTGTGATCAACTATTACACCATCTTCATCAAAAGAGCGCGACCCATCTAGAGTTACTACGGATGTACCATCTTCATCTGCCTGAACAATCAAATCTTCACCAGCGTTGGCTACAGGAGGCACATTCATTCTATCTGGGGCTCCAGAAAGAGCGGCATCAAAATCAAACTCTTCCTTTTCTGTTTCATCTGTTAGAGTTATTTCGGCTTCTAGCAAGCCTATCAAATCGTCCGAACCAACAGAAGTTGAACTACCACTAGAAAGTTGAGTCATTTCGGCCTCAGTAAGGAGTTCTGAATAGTCATCTTCTCCACCGTATAATGCTTCAACTGTATTTGCAACCCGTTCACTTGGAGAAGCAGTTGAATATTCTTGTAAGTCAGAATCAATATCGCTTCCGGATTGCATCAAATATGTCTCGGCTTCTGAATTCAGAATTAATATCTGGTTATCTCGGGTGTAATCATTCTGATTATCACCTGCAACGACAATTAATTTGCCATTATTACTAACCATAACCATCTCAGTGAGGCCAGTGTGTTCAACCTGCCATTTCTCCACACCTTCACCATCAATTAGGTGAACTTGGAACCAGGTTGCAATAAGTAGGTCTTTACCAATAGGAATTAGTCCGTTGATGCTGTAAGGTGACTTGAACCTAGTAATTTGAGAGCGTTCTGAGTTAAACTCAATGACTTCTCCATCAAACATTCCGCAAACAACTCCAGAATCCGTGGGGCTAAGAACTTCACAACGTTGTCTAAGGGTAACTCTCGCGGCCTCTTGACCCATAGGGGTCCACCATTCAAGGACAATTTCCTCTTCATCTCCCATCGTGACATCGAGAGCCTCGCGGGCGATACATAGGTGGCCATCAGCCAAGTAACATATCGCTGTGACTCGCTCGCCTTGCTCACCGCGTGAATCACGTTTGAACCGAACATTTCCATTACGGTCAATAATAGTCACATTTCCAACATCATCGGCAATTGCAGCAGTATCTCCCTTTGGTGAAACTGCTAGGCGAGTCAATTCGCCAGATTCATAATGAGTTAGTAATCGGCCGCTAGAAGAAAGAAGATGCAGTAAGCGAGCCCCATCAATAACTGCTACTAAATCGCCTGATGGAGATACTGCTAGATGGTCACAACCACCCCCAAGACGATGGCTCCATCGATGGCCTCCAAGCCTTTCATGACCATGTAATTCTCCTGAGTGACTGCCCACGACTATGGTTCCATCTGGGGCAAATTCCAATTTTGATATGCCGCCTTCTATGGTTTTTGAGTCAGATCTGTTTTCACCATCTATATCACAAATCGTTAGTTCTCCACCTTCTTCTCCCCAAGCAATATACTTCCCATCAGCAGAAAAAGAAACCGCAGTCACGCGGGATTCAGGCTTTAGGATACTGGCAGGGTCAATGGTGAGTGGCATCGCTATCAAAATCAAGAGGGAATAACTTTGCTTTCATGCTATCGCCGAGTCAATTTCGGCTCTACGTCTCAGTTCGTCCATAGTTTCCTCACTCCAACCCACCAATGGTTCAAGTGTTGCCATTGGTACATTCCCATCAATTTGGAATGTTTGTGAGCCAAGATTATCACCTACTACTGCCCACACAGCGCCAATGTATCCTGGCCCTGGGGCGGTTGCTAAATAGGACTTCAAATCATCATTAATTTGAGATGGGTCCCACAATTTTACTAAGTCAAGAAGTTCTGTTTTAGAATCGGAAGAAACAATCAAGCGGCAACCACGTCTCATTACTAGCCATGCAGCTAAGTAATCTCGTTCATTGTTTAATTCCGTGATGACAGATCCTTGTACTCCAGTAGGTAATCCGCCTTGGCATACGATTTTCGTGCCAAGTATTCCAACTTCTTCTGGCATAAGAGCGATTCTAACTGGCCATTCAGGGTTCGAGAGATTCACTTTTAGATGTGGGGCGCGAGCCAAGATGGCTGCCCCTACTGCACCAGCAAATGTCTGACTTGTCCATTCCTGTTTCTCGCCATGTCGTTTGCACTGAACCGCAAATGTTGCACCTTTCTCGGTCGGTGCAAGATGAATCACTGCGTCTGCAACTACCTCAGCGTCGACTGAAACTGATGTCAAGGGGTCAGCTGAGGTTAATCCAAAGGTATGCCGTATCGCATCTTCGGCGGCTGACTCCTCTCCTTCTATCAAGTCAAGAAATAGCATTCCTTGCCATGGGGATACCTTGACTTTGGCACCGCGAACTTGTGCTTGTATGACTAGGTGTTTTTGCAATGCTTTACGCATAAATCTACGAACTTGACGAGATTTCAGAATGATTTCGCCCATTCTAATAATCCAGCGCATCATATCACCCCGTAAATTGGCTCTGACTTTTCCGCATTAATCTTCATTGTGGATGTCCATTGAGTCAATTTCTTCAGGTTCAGCATCACCATTTCCGTTTTTTGCTGAATCATTTCGTTGTAATTCTAGCAACTTTAGATACTCTTCGGTGATATCTCCTGTACAGTATTCTCCAGTGAAACAAGAAGTGTCAAACTCATGCGCTTCTTCTTCTGAAATAGTGCAAGCAGCGATTAGGTCATCTAAGTCCTGATAGACCAAGAAATCAGCGCCGATTTCCTTTTCAATTTCACTGATAGATTGCCCATGTGCGATATATTCGCTCCTAGCGGGCATATCAATCCCATACACATTTGGATGCAAAAGTGGTGGGGAAGAGGAAGCAAAGTAGACTTTCTTTGCACCGACTAGCCTAGCCATCTCAACAATTTTTCGCGAGGTATTTCCGCGCACAATTGAATCATCGACAAGCAAGACGGTCTTGCCAGCGAATTCATCAGGAAGAGGATTCAACTTTTTTCGCACCGAATCCTTACGTTGGGCTTGCCCAGGCATGATGAAGGTGCGGCCAACATAACGGTTTTTCACAAAACCTTCACGGAATTCAATACCAAGGCGTGCTGCAGTTTGAATTGCTGCATAGCGGCCAGAATCTGGTATTGGCATAACCACATCAATCCCATGATTTGGTTTCAGTCGCATGATTTTTTCAGCCAAACGTTCGCCCATATTCAATCTCGCCTTATGGACAGACATTCCATCTATCACAGAATCAGGGCGAGCGAAGTAAACATACTCAAAGATACAATTTTGCAGTTTAGGGGAAGAGTGACATTGCTCAAGATACATCTTGCCATCAACTGAGATGAAAATACATTCTCCAGGAGCAACGTCTTGAACATCTTCGAATCCAAGAGTGTCAAGGGCAACACTTTCTGAGGCTACTGCCCATTCTGTGACACCATTCTCGTCAACACTTTTGCCGTACACAAGAGGGCGAATGCCGAAAGGATCTCGAAATGCAAAGAGACCATACCCGTTGATCATTCCTACCACAGAATAACCACCGCTCAATCGATAGTGAACCTCACGGACCGCTTTGAAAACTTGATGCACATCCAAGTATAGTTCATCTTCAATTTTCAACTGCCTTTTTCCGAGTTTTTGTAACTCATGTGCGATGACATTGAGAAGAACTTCAGAATCAGAAGTAGTATTGACATGTCGCAAGTCATCGAGATAGAGTTGTCGCGCTTGTTGTTTTGAGTTTACTAGATTGCCGTTGTGGGCAATTGTGATTCCGTATGGCGAATTAACATAGAGAGGCTGGGCTTCTGCAGATGAGCATGTGCCAGCAGTTGGGTATCTAACATGGCCGATTCCCATTGAGCCTTTCAACCGCTTCATGTGACGCTCGTGAAAAACATCTCGAACTAAGCCGTTCGATTTCCTAAGGTGAAGATGGTCATCGTCACAGGTGACAATTCCAGCCGCATCTTGGCCACGATGTTGCAAAACAAGAAGCCCGTCGTATAGCATCTTACTGACATGCGAGCCGGGTTGACCGGCGATGCCGATGATGCCACACATCTCCGTTCCCTGTTTGGTGCCCCGCCGCCGTAGGTATTTGGTAATGCCCCCACACATTGGGCTGTATTCAACTAAACAATCGTCAATCTCTTGACAATAAAAAATTACTCAGTTTTTCGGTCGGCGGTTTTTCTTAGCCCAGCCGAATCCTCGGCGCTTAGCAGTTGCACCATATCCGCATGAAGCGCAAACGCCCTTCTGCTTGTGATAGGAGTGCTTCCCGCAACGGCGGCAAAGAATGTGAGTGCTCTTCTGGCGCTTACCCATACTTGGCGTACCCTTACTCATATCACTCACCACCTGCTATTTGCAGGCCGCCCGACCGACCCACCCATTATGAGGCTTGCTCATTCCTCTTCTTTCTCAAAAGAGGTGGTTTCTAACTCAAGTAGAGGGTCAGATGGTGTTTCTCTGCCTGTTACTAGGGTCAGAAGAATACCAAAACTAGTGCCTAGTGCAAGGAGAATTGCAAAATCAGCGGTCATCATACGAATAGCACCAAGAGCAAATTGTGACCATACATCAGTTGCTACACCGGTAACTGTAATTCCTGATTCAACGAGTAAGCCGAACAACAATGCAGCAACAACTGCAGCTAGAAGCGTACCAAGTGCTTGTTCAATCAATTTTGCATGTTTATGTGATAAGGCTAGAGTTATCAAAAATAGAGCGCTATTTACGAAGATGAAACTAATGAGGGCAGAGTGGGTGAATCTTGAAAAAATATCCACATCTGAAACTTCGCCACGAACTTCTAAATGGATATTAGCGATGAAAATCAATACTGTGAGAGTCAAAACTACTAGCGTGAGGGTACGCCAGTCACGAACAACATCACCGTCATTATTCATTCGTCCACCCCCGTATTGGTTGAAATTATATCACTAACAATGGCAGTTTCTTGTTCATTTAAAGGTTCAACAGGGTCCGGCACACCCATCCTTTTTTCTCCAAGCCAAACAAAAGTGATGAAGAGCATTAGGGCTAGTCCACTTCCAAACAACATCCCTCCAAGATCACCAAGTGCACCCCAAGACGCACTTCTCCAAAATACTGGGTCGTCTGATGTTGTTCCTTCTGCTAAGAGATAGATTAGCAGAATAAAAGAAGCGATTGAAATCGAAGCCATAACTGATGCTTCTTTGAACCTTGAATCACCCATAATAAGGGCGAAAGCGGTAGCAAAGCCAGCAACGACAACAAGTGCTGTTAGAAAACTAGTAACGAAGTGTTGCCACCAGGGGTTCCCAACCCCGTCAATTGATGGTCTGGCTTCAAACAGCATCCACGCGAACCATGCGGCTGATAATATCATCAAGATAAACCCAAACGGCCGCACACTCCTCGGCAGTGGTGCGACCGGAATCGGTCCAGAGAACAAAGTGAACCAGACCCCAAATAGCATTGCGGCGATTGGGCCAATAAGTGAAATCAAAAGGTGTAACGACCACCCTTCAATTGATGTATCCAATGGACTTGGTTGAGCGATAATTGCTATTGCGAGTAGAATAAGTAGTACCTTGCCGGCTAGTCGCCGGTTGGATTCTTTAGCAATCACTAGGCCGATGCCAAGTGGGAGTAAGAACACAGGTAGCCAATACTGCCAAATGAGTGTTGGTGCAAGCATCTCAACCAACCTCGCGAGAGGGGTTATCACCTTGAAGATTGACTTTGAGTACGCCATTTCTAGCACTCCAAATTAAGCGACCTAACACGACACTCTCAAATAGGGGTCGTCAGTGGGCGAGTCGCCCTAAGGGCGTAGGTGGTACATTCCATGGTCAATCGTCCACGAAAAGTAAAGCGATACAGCCCTGCTGCTGGACGCCACACAGTGCATACGATTGAGCGTGTGAAAAAGCGCCGTGCAAGTGAGTTGAAGTGGGGTCAACGCCGATTCCGCAGGGTTACTGCTGGTTACCGTGGTTTCCCACGTCCTAAGCCTGAAGGTCGAGAGAAGCCAACTCGCCGAGTTAACATTCTATACCGATGCACTGAAACTGGTAAGGCGCACACTCCAAAGTGCTACCGTGCAAAGAAGTTCAACCTAACCGATGATTGAGGTGAATACAGTGACAGGAAAATTCGTACGTGTATCTTGCCGTGATTGCGGAAATGAACAGGTAATCTTTGAGCGCGCTTGCACAAAGATATCGTGTAACATCTGTGGGGCTACTCTAACTCAGCCAGCAGGCGGCAAGGCTAAACTTGTCAGCGCTGCAGTGGTTGAAATTCTAGAGTAAGCTTTGGGTGTGAACAACTAATGGCAGCAGAAAACGATGAATGGCCTGAAGAAGGCGAAATCGTAGTCTGTGTTATTTCTGAAGTCAAAAAGAATGGTGCATATGCCACTATTGAAAAATATGGCAACAAAGAGGGATTCATCTTCGTTGGTGAAATCGCTGCAGGTTGGGTCAAGAACATACGTGGTTTTGTCCGCAAAGGACAGAGAGTGGCTGCTAAGGTCATCAAGGTCAAAAAAGACCGTCAAGCCGTTGAATTGTCACTCAAATCTGTCAGTGAAGAACGTCGCCGCGAGGCGATGCAGAAGTGGAAAAACGAGAACCGAGCAACACAACTGTTAGGAATTGTTGGTGACCGTGTAAAGTGGTCTGAATCAGAAACTTCTGAAATGTCTAATGAACTAGTGGAATCGTTTGGTGACTTGTACACATCATTTGAAGAATGTGCAATTGATGAAGCCGCTCTCAAAGATTCAGGATTCAAAGGTGACTGGTGCAAGGTTTTCATTGAACTCGCAGTTGAAAACATCATTCCACCTTTTGTCAACATTCGAGGTTTCTTTGAGATTCAAGTTGTAACAGAGGATGGAATTGAAGTGATAAGAGAAGCACTTTCTGCAGCCGAAGAAGCAGGGACAGATATTGAAGAAGAGACCATTGTAACATGTCACTATGATGGGGCGCCAAGATACCGAATTGAAATCAAGGCGCCAGATTACAAATCAGCAGAAACTGCTTGGCAGGCAGCGGAAGCATCAGCAATACCTTTGGTAGAAAGTGCAGGTGGTACTGTAGTTGCTCAGAGATCCTGAAGCAGAGGTTCGTTGGGCAATCGCTTTGAACCGTACCCACTACAATTGAATGGAAGGTGTTGAGATGGCACGCTCAAGAATGCAGAAATGCCGAGATTGTGGCAGTTATAGCCTTAGCACTACTTGCAAGAAGTGCGGTGGAATTGCACAGGCAGCAGGGCCACTCAAGTTTTCACCTCAAGACCCGCAGGCAAAACGTCGGCGAGAGTATGAGAATGTGACTGACCCAAAATGGGTTCAAAATCTACCTAGCCCTAAGGAGGAAGAGGAGTGAGCCGGGCTCGAATTGTGTGGTACGGTGGGGCAAAGAAGTTCCCAAAAAATGATTTGATGCTACATGCTGTTCCAGGTGTTGGGAATGTCGGCAAATTGGTTACAGATAGCCTAGTAAATACGCATGATAGTACTCTGGTCGCCCGAATTCTTCACCCTGACTTGCCACCACATGCGACACTTAATGAGAATGGTATATTGACACCACCTGCTCTCGATATACATTCTGTAAATTTGCCTGATGGAAATAAAATATTGACCCTTTCAAGTAATTTTCAACCGCTGACACCTGCTGGGCAGTATGAAGTCGCTTCGTCATTGTTAGAATGTTGTAAGGAGGCAAAAGTAGGTCGTTTGTTGATTTTAGCTGGGCTCTCTTCAGAACCGGGGAATGATGCAGTTCATGTTGTCTGTGCTAGTGAAGATGATGTCAAATCCATTACTGAAATGGGTGTTGAAGTCTCCAAAGAACATCCCGCTGCAGGAATTATTGGAATGACAGGGATGGTATCTTCTTTAGCCCCAATCTTCAACCAACCATCAGCATGTGTCATCGCTGCAACAGTTGGTACTAGTACTGATTCTGTAGCAGCCGACCGTATGGTGGCGTTTCTAAAGGATTCATTCAAACTAGATTTAGGTCTTGAACTCGATAACACGAAAGCAACTGCTGAGAAGTTGAACGCATTTTTCGACTTAGATGAAATCGCTGAAATGCCACTTGACTTCGAGAGTGCAGACCACCCTGATGAAAGATTCTACGCCTAACCCGTTTGGCGTTAGACTAGCCTGTAATCATCCACCTGAAGATACTGTGATGAGTTCAAGGGCTACATCACTGTTGAGTTGGCTATCATGCGGGATAATTGTGCCATCATGTACTGCCAAGACTGTGCTCGGAAGGATCTCAAGTTTGGTCAGTACTTCTCTGATAGTCACACCTTCATCACACTCAATTGATTGTGACTTATCGTCGTGAGTTATTGACACTCGCATGGTTTGGCGAATCGCCACCCCCACTTGAACTCATCACCACGCTTATTTCAGTCAGATTGTTCGGACGGATTACCTAGCCGAGATCGCATAGCCCGGTATCGCGGTGGATTCGAAATCCACTGTCCTCGTGACGCGAGAGTTCAAATCTCTCTCTCGGCGCCAATCATTAGAGGTCTGTGAAAACTATGGTTTTGGACGAAGTCTTGTTGCAAATGTTTTGGTAACTCTTGCTTGAAGTACAATTTTCCCATACTGGTCCTTTGCCTGAGCCCCAACGAGTACTACTTCGTCACCCCTTTCTGGGTTGTAACCCTCAAGAACTGCTCGTGATTTTTCCTCGCCACCCCAGACTTGAAATGATGCTGAGCCAGTATCATCTATCAGTTTAACAGCCCACTTTCCATCTTGGTGATTAAAGTTGTATACTTGTGCCTGAATGTTGTACTCCTCGGGAATTAATTTAGCAAATGTTGCATCATCTTCAGACGAAGTTGGAGCTAATTCAATAGTTCCACTTGCTGAAACATCAAGTCGCTTGTGAGCGCCTAAATTTTTCTTCCAACCTGAAGCAATGATGCCATTCCTGATTCGAACAGTTGCTCCATGCTCAAATCCAAACGGAATTTTTGGATTTTCTTGTTTGATGACTACAGCCAACCATTCACTTGGGCCTAGGTCAATGAAGAACTCAAGATATTCTTTCTCAAACGTCGGCCATTGTTTTACCATATTTGGCTCCCGAACAGTTCCTCTGATTGTCACAAATGGGTCAATATTTCCAATGGGTATGCAATTGACTTTTGCTTCTGATGTTGGTGAAAATCTAGTTGCACCGCCTTTTGCTAATTCTTCCTTGAGTGGTGAATCACTGCAAACAAGTTGGTACTCACATGAACTACATCTTGCCATTCCTGTCAAAGGAGTTGAGTCAGTTAGAACACCTCCTGGTGCAAAAGTCCTGACTGGTGCCGGGGTTCCGGGGTACTCATTTTCGGGGTTGTGCTCAGACATCTTGAGTTTCTTGTGTAGCGGTTTGAGGCGGTTTTCAAGCCTCAACAAAGATTTTTCATCAGGTAAGTGAATCTTTTTTCTAACAGGAACCCCGAGATACCATATCTCTAATTCAGTAACTAATTCCTGTTTATTGTGTGTACTCCACCAAAGGTATGCATATGTTGCTAATTGTTCTGGATATCCAAAGGAAAAATCAGATGTCCCAACACTTGCTTTTACATCATGAATTCTAGGGCTGCCAGTCCATCTATAGACTAAATCATATTCACCTTGTAACCAACCATCAGGATGGATTGCGGCTAGAGCAAATAGTCCTGCATCGGGGTCACAAAACCAAGGCCTAGCTACTTCCCAGGCTTCAACCAAAGTGATATCACCTGATGATTCTGCACATGGGTGAGCAATTGTATGGGTGTAAGGAAAGCCGTCTGGTGACGGCCATTTTGGCCGATTCTTTCCAGCCCGCCAGTCGTTGAATGAAGGGCCGCCATTTTCTTTCATACAATTTTCTACTTCATCGAGATGAAATTCAATTCCTGCAAATACCATTTGACATGCTTCTTCCTTTCTTTTTTCCTCAAAAGAATCCCAATCACCTACTCGGTTAGGATCTTTTAACCACTCTTCCTTTGCATGCGACCATTCTCTTTCAAAGTGAATTCGCGCTCTTGCTTTTGCCCAAGTTGTAATCTCTAGACGTTCTCGTGGCCATTCAGAGACATCAAGAGTTGCAAGGTTTAGTCCAGGCCAACTTGCATTAGATTGAGTTGATGGCCGTATGACTAGATTGCCAGTGCCTGAAATGTCGACCTCTTCTAGAGGTGAATCAAAAGTTTCAGATGTCGCGTCATGAGTAACCAAAACGGGAGAATCTCGCATCACTCTGTTCAATGCCCCCTCAACAGCGTGACCCATGGCAAATAGAGGTGGTGAACCTCCAAGCAATCCTAGAACGTATCTCTGGTACCACATTTTTGGACAACGACGATGCATATCGGCTTGAGTGTGAGAAAGCCTAGAGTAAGGCCCCACAGGGTCTTCACTTGGTGGGTCTAAGACCGGCATCATTCCCTCTTAGCGGCCAAGGTTCTTCAAGAGTTCCCCGATAATTACTGTTTGACTTCAAGTCTAGTATTACGTTGGTCAATTCTTATTTGAGGAACTCCATCTCTCCAGCCTAATTCAGCGGCTAGAATTCGAACAAAATCACCGACTTCCAACTGTTGGAAAGTTCTAGTGATAGCTGAACCAAATGCTACCACTTCAACAACTGATTCACCGTCCCATAGGTGACAAGTTGACATTGACCAAGGCTTACCTCTAGCGTTTACACCACTGTGACCACCGCGGCTAACAATCTGCCCAGACAGGTTTGCCTTGGTTGGAATTAATCCAAGTCTGGTGAATTCTGTATCTTCTAGTTCACTTGCTGGCTTGATAGAGCTGTGCTCATCAAGATACAGTCTTGTCATTCGCCGCCAAACACCTGGTGCGACATCAAGCAAAGCTAATTCAGTGCCTGATGGAATTTCGCCGAATGATTCTGCACCCATCTCTTCGATAGTGACATTCGTACTTCCCACAACAATTGTTGCTCCTCTAACTTCTTCGCCATAGTGGTTTGATAGTGGGCCCCATTGTCCCTTCACCTCTCCCTTAACATTGAGCCGTCGAGGTATATCAGAAATCATAGTGCAGGGTGCTTTTGGTATTAAAGACGCAACCAAATTTTCCGGACTTCCAAGTTCAGGCGGGGTCAATGCCGCAAGTGCCTTTGCTTGTACTTTTTTGGGAGAGGTATCGCAAAATGCGGCTGCAGTACAGCGTTCACAGGTCAAAGATTTCGCTTTATTTTCATCTTCAACGGGTAGCGCTTTTCCACCCGGTGCATGATTCACCCAAGGTGCTGGATCGGCAGGTGCAAGGTGAGTGGGGTGCAGTCCAGAGAGGGTCATTTGTTGGTGGACATTCTTCCAGCGAGTAGATTCAGACTCGAGAGTTTTATCGTCAAGTAATTCAATGATTTTCCGGTGTGGACCGCTCAAATACCATCCTTCAAGAGCGGCTAGTTCACCACCACTTTCTCCTGTTTTTGGTCTACCTGGGTGGCTGCGAGTGATACTCCAGAGCCATTGGTAGAAACGTAGTTGATTGGCTAATCCAGCAGAATATCCACTCGTTCCAGCGCTTGCCTTTATGTCACAGATTCTGACAGTTCCATCCCATCTGTGAACTAAGTCCATCTCCCCAGCAGCCCATCCGTCCGGGTGAAAGAGTCTTTGTGGGGCAGCAATTCTTGGGTCTTTAACCCAAGGTCTAGAGATTTCCCAAGCTTCCCAGATTGTGACATCACCTGATGTTTCAAATCCATCTGCCTTTGTTCGATTGGAATCTTCACCGGGTTTGACCGGCTCTTCGTCCCAACAAGGAGCTGGAACAGTGAAAGGGTCACCAGCGGCTCGGTAGGAATTGAGATGAGGTCCGCCGCTGGCTTGGAGGCAGTTTTCAACTTCTTCTAGTTGTAATTGGATTCCACCACTTATTAAATTCTCAATCCGCGCATCTTGAACTTCAGCGATATCCCTGCCTGCGGCTTTCCATTGAGTTGCGTCCCAACGGGCTTGCAAAAGTCTCTGAACTTCCTCAACTAGTGATGGGGTAACTAATTCCATCCACTGTGAGATTGATTCTAAGTCTGAGATAATCACCTCACCATCAGGACTAATTTTTCCTAATCCGTTTTCTTGACGGCTGAAATTTATCCATTCTACCAAGCCGGGCATTGGTGTTGCGTTTTCGGGAAAACGTTGCATGAAAAGCCCACAAAGAGCATCTTCAACCACTAATCCAATAATCATCTCAGGATTTGTAGCATCATTCAGTCCAATCCTTCTGCGGTAATGCCATTGACGAGGACACCTCTCCCAAGTGACTAGGCCACTTGCTGAAATCCGACGTCGACTTTTGCCAAGATATCCTGCGCCTGGGGGAAGTACAACTGGCATTAAATCACTCAACTGTAGTAGTAATCGTTTCGGGCTTTTTGGTCCCTGTCTTTCTGACTTGACTCTTTGTTAATCCGTGGTCGCTTAGAATCATGGTCTCGTCGGAAGGTGACTCCAACCCCTTTCAAGAATCGGTTCATTCCCTTTCTCAATGATAGTGGTCCAATCGCAGTCCCTGAGGTTCCACCTTCACCCTCAAAGACAAGTAAAGAGTCACTTACAATGTCAATGAAGTAGATATCGTGGTCAATCACCATAGCTGACTTTTCATTTGCTTCCATGGTTCTTCTAATCGCTTTCGCCGCTTCCATCCTAGCATTTGCATCCAAGTGAGCACTAGGCTCATCGAGCAAATAAATGTCCGCATCTCGGCCAAGACAGATGACAATTGAAACGGCTTGTAATTCGCCGCCAGAAAGCCGAGTTGCATCCATCTCTAACAATTTATCAACCTCTAATGGTCTTACAACTCGGGTCTGAAATTGGCCTACATGCCAAGAATTTCCGATTTCAGCATCCAACCATTCTCGAACAGTTCCAGGGAATTCTGCAGTAATGTGCTGTGGCTTATAGGAAACTTTTGCTTCCATAGTGCACCATCCTGCATCCATCTCTAATTCGCCTGCAAATATCTTTGCTAGTGTGGTTTTTCCGGTTGCATTGGGTCCCACAACTCCAACCACTTCTGTTTCGTGGAGCGTACCTTTACCAGTTGTGAGTTTGAATTCTCCGAGTGTTTTCTCAAGATCTCCCCACTCTAGAATAGGATGTCCAATCGCCTCTTTGCGGACAGAGCCTCTGGCAAAAGAAATCGGTTTGTCACGTATTCTGATATTCTCTTCAACCAAAAAACCGTCGAGATACGCATTAATTGCTTTACGAGTTGAGCGGGCCGGTGTAAAAATCCCAAACGCTGCACGGGTTCCATAAACGATGTGAACGAGGTCGCATAACACGTCAAGAATCGCCAAGTCGTGCTCAATCACGATGACTCGTTTGCCTTCTGATAGCTTCTGTAAAATTTTGACAATTCTCATGCGCTCAAAAATGTCAAGATAAGATGACGGCTCGTCAAAGAAATACACATCAGCATCTTTCAACAAAGTTGCTGCAATCGCAACTCTCTGCAATTCGCCGCCAGAAAGTTGCGGCAAATTCCGTTCTAACAAATGGTCAATTCCTAAGTCAGTAGTGACTTCAACCAATGCATCTCGCTCATCAACAGAAGCCAGTAATTCACCGACTTGACCCTTGAAAGCTTTCGGAATATGGTCTACATATTGTGGTTTAAGAGCCACACGAACACCAGTCCCAGCCACCAGTCCTAGGTAATCCCGCAGTTCACCCTTAGGCAGACTTGTGAGAATCTCGTCCCACTCTGCAGCCTCAATGTGCCAGTCCCCCATGTTAGGGGTTAGCGAGCCTGAGAGAATGTTGAGTGCAGTAGATTTCCCCATCCCGTTTTGGCCAAGTATCCCCACCACTTTTTCCTCGCGTGGCGCAGGGAGGCGGAAAAGCCGGAACCCGTTTCTTCCATAACGATGAATCATATCAGACTTCAATTCTTCAGGCAGATTGTGGATGACTAGCGCGTCAAATGGACATTTATTGACACAGATTCCACAACCGATACAGAGTTGTTCAGAAATTATTGGCTTTTTTGTTTTCTCGTCGAAAACAATACATTCCTGCCCATTGCGAACAGGTGGACAAAAGGCGTGACATTGGTCATCGCATTTCTTTGGTTGACATCTGTCATCAAGAAGAACTGCGACTCTCATTTGCTCACCTCTATTCTTTTCGGACTTGGTTCATTGTTTCATGCTTACGCTCCCATCCTTTAGGATGGGGCGTTTTTGATTACAGGCGGAAAAACCGCTGCTTGGCATAAATGGCTGCTGCCAAAGTCACTTTCTCTACTTTTGAAAGTTTAACTTGGCCATGGAAGATGTTACCATCCTTCTTCTTAATCTTCTTCAAAATTGAACCATAAAAAGCCATCATCGCTGCTGGAGAATATCTCGCTTTACGATTTAGTAGTGGCAGTAACTTGAGTGCTTTCTCATGATACGACTCTATTTTCCCAATGAACTCGGATGAAAAGGCGTGCCAGCGTTTGTCATTGGCCAAGTCACCAGATAATTCACTAGGCTTGATTCCATGCCGTTCTAAATCATCAAGAGGTAAGTAGACTCGATTGCGCCCTGCATCTTCTGAAACATCTCGCAAGATGTTTGTCATCTGCATGAAAATCCCCCAAGACTCAGCATATTCTGCTGCCTTTGGGTCATCGTAATCGTAAATTTCAATGCAGACGAGTCCAACAGTGGAAGCAACGCGGTAGCAGTATTTGTACAAGTCATCAAAGGTGCGGTAACGGTTCGTGTATAGGTCATCCTCCATCCCGGAGATTAGGTCATCTAGGTGCTCTCTTGGCACTTCAAACCTTGAAACGGTGTCTTTGAGAGCCATGAATATTGGGTCAGTAGATGAATGGCAATTGTAAGCGGTTGACAACTTCTTTCTGAAAAAGAATAGTTGGGCGAGTTTGTCTCGATATGTTGGTGCATCCAACACACTCTTGTCCCCAGTTAGTTGCTCAAGGCTTTCACGGTACTCTTTTGCTTCAGGGTCTAGAGCCCCCTCACCACCAGGGAATACATCGACGTAATCACCGTCAGCGATGTCATCCGCTCTGCGGCAGAATGCGTAATACGCACACATTGCTTTGCGTTGTTCATCAGGGAGATACTTGAACGAGTGGTAAAAGTTACCTGCTTCTTTACGAGTTAGTAGTTCGCAATATGCATATGCCGCTTCCATCATTTCAGCAGGCACATTTTCTTCTTCCCAAATGGGTGCTTCAATGTGGGCAAATGGATTGACTAACTCTGCTTCAAAATCTAGACCAGCCATGAAAGCGGGAATATCTTTCAACAAATCTATCGCTGTTATACTGACCGCTTTTACAGCTTCACGAGAGATTTCAACTGCTGATCGAATGTGTTCTAATCGTTCTTGTTGGTTAGAGTTCAAAGCGCTTTCAGGTACACCATCAAATATGTGCGAATCTCCGATGTTCGCTGTTCCTGACATGTGCTTCGTTGAGAGTGTGTTTATCATCTCTTAATGAACCCAACGGCCCTTAGGGCCGGACACCATGATTGAGCACTTCAAAGTGCACCTCCGTTTGAAAAGAGATTAATACCGGGGCAAGAACAGGTTACTCACAGGTCAACAGGAGGTAGAGTCATGGCTAAAATTATCAGCCCGGAAATTGACTCTCTTCTTGAGCAGACCTCACGTTCTTTCTATCTAACTTTGAAGGTATTGCCAACAAAGATTCGCGGTCAAATTGGGTTGCTATATTTGCTGGCTCGGTTGGCTGATACTATTGCAGATTCTGCGAGTGGCAATACAAACCAATTAATTAACAATATCAAGGGATATAATCAATATGCACAAGGTAATCTTGATGACCCACCAAACTTGAGTGAATTGGCAAAACTTCAGACTAATCCTGATGAGGCTAAATTGCTGGAAAACGTTAGAGAAGTTGTTGATTCTTTAAGTCGATTTTCTGACGCTGACCAGAAAAGAATAAGGCATTGTTTAGATACAATTGTTAGCGGCCAAACGCTTGATTTACAACGCTTTGGGAACGTTGAAAAAGGCACAATAACACCTCTATCAGATGATGAGGAACTTGATGATTATACCTACCGTGTGGCTGGTTGTGTAGGTGAATTTTGGACACATATGTCGTTGGCCCATTGTATCAATGTCGATAAAGAAACGGAGAAACTCATGTTTGAGCGAGGTGTACGTTTTGGGAAGGCGTTACAACTGATCAATATCTTACGAGATATCCCTGCAGATTTGGCTTTGGGAAGGTGCTACATACCAATAGATTCAATGGAAAAATCTAATCTAATTCCAAGTGATTTACAGGACTTGCAAAATATGGGGAAATTCCGACCACTCTTTGACACTCATCTTGGTTTAGCTTGGGCACATTTGGATGCAGCAGTTGACTATATTGGGTTATTGCCAAGGGGCCAATTTAGACTTCGGGCTGCCTGTATGTTACCGGTCCTCATTGGTCAGAGAACTCTGACATTACTGGGTTCTCAAAATGTTTTGGATGGGGATAATCGGGTTAAGGTATTACGCCCAGAAATAAAGCGGTTGAAGAATAAAACCCTCTGGGCAATGTTCTCTCGTAAGAAGAGTTTGAAACTTCTACAGACCAATCGGAATGCCTAATATTGCCAACTTTTTCTATCTTGCGACAATATTCAATATTTACTAGAACAGTACATTGGTAAAGTAATGGGAACCTGCTAATATTGACTTGAAGTATTGGTTTTTGCGAATCTCTCCTCTCAAACAAATCGGGTATAATTTAATCCATACGCGGCAACCGTTTTTACTGAGAGGGCCAACCCGAAGGGTTGTAGGGAGGTTAAACCATGGACTGTCAATCATGTGCGGATGAGATTCCTGACGACTCAATTTTCTGCCCCGAATGTGGTGCAAGGCAAGATTTGTCAAATTCAGGTGGGCGCTCTTTTGGCGTTGTCACTCCTCAAGCAGTTCAGGCTGCTAACAAAGAGGAAAGCGGTGGCCAACAAGAACACCAAGCGATGGATGTTGATACTCTTAATCGGCTTGCTTTCCAGATGAAAAGTGGTCAGTATAACAGCGATAGATTTGTTGAAAGATATTCCCGCTTTCATGGCTGGTCTAGATTTTGAAGCAGAGTTAGTCAATCCAT
>JYMV01009851.1_pt1 | contig 60036 bp, 49 predicted proteins | sample 338911 | NCBI WGS metagenome assembly JYMV01 (sample SAMN03354496, study PRJNA234377) | hydrothermal vent metagenome | biome: Deep sea; feature: Hydrothermal plumes at the Eastern Lau Spreading Center, Western Pacific Ocean; material: Seawater | place: Tonga | collected 2009 | depth 2000 m m | reverse complement strand
TTCTCATATTTGACTCTCACATCCAAACTACCACCACCATCACTACCAACTTCAAGACTATTAATACTTTCTCCTATCTTATTGAGACTATCAAATCTTCCACCATTTTTACCTATCATCATCATTACTTGCCTTTTATCAGTTTTAGATTTTGTTTTGAGTTGAAACATCATTTCATTCTAATCGTCCTTATTTTTGTTTAAGTCTGAATAGGTCAATGTCCAAAAGAATATATATGGTAGGATAATTAGCAAATAAAAATCCATATGTCTCGGTTGTGGCATATTTGGCTTGATTTAAAATCGATGAATTTACTACCATTTGATCGTATTGTGTTCTGACAGAGGGTGAGATGAAAGTTACAATTAGCGACGAAGAATTAGTCGATCATAAAGTATCAGAAGTTCACTTGCAGCGAGCAGTAGATTCGATCCACAATGATGGTTATGTTGTGCTTGAAAATGTTGTCCCTCACCATAAACTGGATATATTGCGTCAAAAGATGCTGGAAGATCTCCAGACACTGGTGTCAGCTAAAGAAAAAGTTATGCCAATTAACTTTGTTAAAGGGCATATTCAACAAGATGCACCACCTTATGCACCCTATATTTTTCGAGAACTGGTGGCTAACCCTTTTGTAACACAGGTAACTCACAAAGTGTTAGGGGACGGTGTCTATAATAGTTATTTCAGTGGAAATACCAACCTACCAGGAAGTGGCACTCAGCCAGTCCATGTCGACACTGGACAGCTATGGAAGAATCTTCAGGTTGCACATCCCGTGTTTTCTTTGGTTGTAAATGTTGCCCCGCTTGAGGTCAACGAAGAAAACGGTAGCGTTGAATTATGGCCCGGTTCTCACTCTGACATTAGTGTGTCTCGATATGACGATATCAAGGTGGACCTAAAACGCGTAAAGGCTCGTCGAGATTTTGCGCCGCCCGTGCGAGGCAACACCAAGAAAGGTGCTGTGTTGATTCGCGACAAGCGGCTCTGGCATCGTGGAATGCCGAATTACTCAAATACCCCTCGGCAGATGGTAGCCATGGTTCATTATGTCAGTTGGTATCGAACTAGTACGAAATTACAGTTTGAGAAAGGTTGCGAATCTGCTTTTGAAAACGAGTATCTTGATTCAAATGCGGAGTTCATTGATGAACCAATCGACTACATCTTTCGGAATCATCCCTACGACTACAACGAGGAGAGCAACCAAGTCTATGACGAATAAACTTAAAGTTGGCATCGTTGGTGCGTCGTGTAGACAATCATTTGTTCGTTCATTTCAGGCAATTGAAGAAACTGATGTTACAGCCATTTGCGATCTGAATATCAATACTGCAGAGAGAGTTGCAAATCAATTTAACATCGACCAGAAATTCCGACAAAGGATATCCAACTTGGCTGTCCTTCGGATTCCAATATTCCCCTCCTGATCTCAGGTCAATTTAACATGACTCCTTCCAGTATCTTAATCCCCTATAGATAATGATTTGATGTAATAGGACTCCTCAGAATCACCGTTTCCTATTGGTATCAACTAATAGGAGGAGTTCAATATGCTTTACTTAGTAACAACTGACCATTTTTTACAGGGATCTCCACGGGAACCTGAACAAAGTAAACTAATGTTTGAACAAGTAATGACTTCCATAGAAATCCTAGGTAAACTGGAAGAGGAAGGGGAAATATTAGCTGGTGGTGTTCCATTAGCCCAAAGAAGACACGTCTTCATCATCAAGGCAGAATCTAATGATGAAGTGACTGAATTAATACAAGGTCTACCCTTTTGGATGGAACATCGCTGGGAAGTTGTTCCACTGGAAACATGGGGACATCATTTGGATTACCTGACTAATTTAAAGGAACAACTTGGATTGTAACAACAAGTAATAATTGTAATCTGAAACAAAAAAGAGGACGTGATCGGCTTGACCGAGAAGAACAACACGTCCTCTTTTTTTGTGATTTCACTATTGATTTAATTAGACCAAACTGTACCTACATCCTCTTCAGTACAATATCTTCAACCTCATCGTAAGTTCAATCTTTCCAGTCTTTACGTCTATGCAACTTTGTTCTTGTGTAACGAATACAGCCGAATTCTCCATTCCCAGATGAGACAAATTTCCTTTCCTGATCTCAAGTCAATTATCCCATCTGCATTAGCCTCACTTCGTTCGGCCGTCGTCATTATCGAATCCAGCCTACGGTGGATTCGATAATTCCTTGGCTGGGCCTCTTATAAATAATAGTGATGAATGATTTAATGTCTTTAACCACTTAATCAACTAATGGAAAAGGGAACTAAGGAGTTAAAGGTCATCCCCCAGGATACACAGTATTTTATAAGATGAGAACAACCTTACCAACAAATTTTCTTAATATTATCACCAAATTATCACTTTTGGCGATCAACCGAAAAAGGAGAACACATGAAACACGATACACGGGAAATGTTAATCCAATACAAATTGGAAAGGAACAAGATCCTAAAGTTAAACTCGATATTGGGATTACTCGGGATGACCAAAAGGGATCTAATCGAAAGATCCATAGACAATTTCATAGACGAATACACCAAGAATCCGACACCGAAAAGTCGTTGGATGAATCATATCGGAGTCTAGGTGTGAAATACGAAATTGGAGAACAGCTAATGATTGAACTTCCAAGAAATGGAATGGAGGAAAACATACAGGGATTCAAGGACTATGTCGACGATGACACGTTCACGTCGTGCATAGACGTATTTGATGATTTTGTCGGTATTCTGACTGAACTGACCGAAGCAAGCGGTACTATGTCCAATACCGTCGCAATGAGGGTGGTCGGCAATATCCGTAAAACTACGACTGATATTGCCCGGTCGAAAGACGTGGGTACGAAATGTAATTTATTAGGCGTACAGAATGTACTGATATCGTCACTGGTACTATTAGTGTTGGCAACGAGTGGTGATATGAAATCCAAAGGATTACTGAGTAAGGTATTCTCGGTGGCATCGATAGTGAAGTCGTTGAAACGGAGATAAACAGAGTCATATAGACACAATTTCAAACATAATCGAATCCATATTAATTTCCCCTTTTCCATTAGTTGATTAAGTCGTCGATTTCATTATGGAATGTCAGACGACATTCAAATACCCGCATTCATTGTGGGTATTTTTTTGTGCAAAATTTGAATAGGGTTCAAGGGGAAATACAATGAAGTACGAAAAGGAATTATTGGAAGGGTTACATAAACATCTGTTGGACAGGGTAAGTGCAACGATTAGAATCAATCTAGACAGGGATAGAATACAGGTGAGAAGAAATATCAGGTTCTCCAAGGGATTTACGAAACAATTGAAAGGTGAGTTCGACGGCGATATCCATTGTCATGTCGTACCCATGACGTATCCAGATGGTGAAGGTTCAATACTTAAATTGACGTTTCTGGAAAAATCAATACACCAAGAATCCGGAGAATCACTCACGGAGTACAATGACAGGATCAAACAGCCTACATCCGTACAGGTAACGAGATATGCAGACGGTTCGATTGGATTCTCACTGTGCAGGATTCTGACCTTTATCATGAAGAAATCCAAAATGACAGGACATGAATATGATTACAGTAGGATATTCGGTGATGAGAAATTGAAGTCCAAGAAATTTACTACGGAAGGTAATAGTATTGATGTATCCGACTTCAAGGAACACCGGGTAATTTACCTCGTAGTTGTGGACGATCCGGTCAAAACCCATACCGAGGATTCAGTCAGGGAAATACCAGTTGGTTTTGACAGGGATACGGAGTCTCAAAGGAACGATATGGACAGGAAACGGACTCCAACCGGAAAACCGGATACTAGTGATAATTCAGACAGGGAGATCGAGGAATCGGGTACGGGATCACTCGAACTTAATAAACCCCGTGAACGGAAACGGAAACATGATATCTATGTAACAGTATGGAATGCAATGGTTAATCTGGACTATGTCATAGTATCGGATATGGACAATACGACATCAATAGATGAGATGAAACGGCAATTGGGGTTTTCCGAAAAACCACAGAAATACAATAGGTTCACAGGTCAAGTCCGAACAATAACAGAGGAAGCATTTGACAAGGATCTTAAATGGAATGAGATTTTTAAGAAACACGATAATGGGGAAATCATCGATAAGTTGCAAGAACACTTTCCATATGCGGATGTCATTATTGGTGACAGGTGGGTATTTAGGTGAGTCCTGTCCATGGAGAGGTTAACCTCTGTATATCATTATGTTATAATAAAGTTAACAGTTCGAGACCAACAGTACTCAGGAATCGGTCTGGGAGAGGTAGGAAGAAGACACACTTGACAACACAGACTTACTGTATCAGGGAAAAATGGAATAGTTATAATAGGTGGAATAGTCTGATGTTGACGTTTTCAGACAGAGTCTGCTATCATCAGAGTTCAAAAATATTTCTAGCTATCCATTCCTAATAGTGAAAGGATTCATTGAATGAAATACCGTATACTTGGCCGTACTGGACTCAACGCCTCAGAAATCGGGTATGGAGGTGGACGCATCCGTTCAGGTCAAGATCCACAGATAGTTATTGAGATACTGCATCAGGCTTTTGATGTCGGTTTGAATTTCATCGATACTGCACCAACTTATGGCGAGGGAACAAGTGAAACCATCATCGGCAAAGCTATTTCAGGGAAACGGGATCAACTTATCATTACCACCAAAACAGAAGCCTACGACCCAGAAGGTATCGTTTCCAGTGTAGAAGAAAGCTTAAAACGGCTCAATACCGATATAATTGATATCCTGCAATTTCATGGCGGTTGGTTTACATCTTCAGAAGCATCACAGGTATTGGATCAGGGCGGGTTAGAAACATATAAAAAACTAAAAAATCAGGGAAAAATTCGTTTCATCGGTTTCTCTGCAGATGGTCCTTCAACAGGCGTCGAACAGATGATTGCCACCGATGAATTCGATATAATGCAAATTCATTACAATCTGATGTACCAGAGTACCTGCGACTCGTTTGCCACTCGAGGTGTGATAGCCGACGCTGAAAGGCAAGAAATAGGGATTATACTGATGCGTTCAACCACAAGCCAATCCTTTCAACGCCTGATGCATCACAGTTTTCCTGGTCAGATAGCGGAAGCTGAAATTGACAGTTTCCTGTTGAACTATGTGTTGTCTAATCCATTGGTCGATGTCGCTCTGATGAGTTTACAGAGTTCTAATGATATCATCTGGACAAATGCTGTTTCTGACGCAACGGACACACGCATTGATCTGCAAAAAATTCACGGTCGATAGGTCAAATAGAAGCTTGAAGTACAGCTAAGTAAGTTCGCCCAGTCAGTTTGAGGGTGCCGTTTTCCATCTGACCGCCAGAAAATCGACCTTCCAACTGTAACCTGATATAATCGGTTATCTGCAAATAGCTTCCCATGCTGATTTGCTTGACGGAGGATCGTCCTCGGCCTGATTCGTCACTAGCAATATAATAGTTACTAAATCTCGCTGATATGTCTAGCGTCGGCGTCATCGGATATCGCAGTCCAAAACCTAATTTTCTTGCATTCCTGTTGGTATTGCCCCTCTGAAAACCGAATTCAGTAACTGATGGATTCGGTTCACTCCACTTATGATCAAGAGAAAAATCGATTTGTGCTTTCAAAACACTTATCATTAAGCTTGAATACCACTCCAATTCTGATCCTTGTTCAAATGATTTGGTGCCGCCAATTCTATCGACACTATAGTTCCGATAGACGAGAGTATTTTGGTAAACGATCCAGTGTCTATCGATCTGGCTTCCCAAAAGGAACTGAATCTGATCACCAGGATCGTAACTAAATGTATTCTTTATAATATTATAGCTACCTGTTCGCAGATAGTTCATTCCTGCACTCAGCAGAATTGATTTGAGTGTTATAGCACCTATCAGCGATGCATCCAGATCCAGTCCTCGTCCAAGACGCGCAACATCAATCTCAAATATTTCATGATACAGCTTGTTGGCCAGATTTATCTCTCCAGCCTTCAGTATGTTCTTCCCAAGAGGCAGGGAGACACCTATCGAAGTACGAAAATATCCAGTTGGTAATTGATAGTTGAATCTGATTTTTGTATCGCCCAATCCTCTGAGAGTTTGATCATTGCTCTTCATTGCCGCCATTGATCTAGACGCCGATATCATGACATTGTCAACCACCGCACACTGAACAAATATCGGGAAAGAATTTTGACGAAACCAGCTAATCGTTTCCTGTTTTCGATCAATCCTCCAATATTGAAAGACAACTTTTTGTTCAAAGCCATCGAGGTTCGACGATATAGATACAACTGGAAAAATGAAGCCGATAGTCAAGGCTGAAATGCAAATAATCCATCGCTTATTCATTGAAGTTCAACCCGAATTGGGATATCAGTGCCCGGAAATCTCTGGTCACCGTTACCACGAACAGTTGGCGGTTCAAAGTGGAGGTCCATGGTTCGTAGCAATTTTTGGCGGTCACTGAGTATCCGCTCCCGCTGCTCAACAATTTTCCCTGCATTTATTTTCTTCTGGAACTTTTTTTGGTATTTGACTAATTTCCGTGTCTGTTCTAGAAAAGTTCTTGCACGTGAAAATCCTACGGATCTGGTACTGGCACGGCGGAATTTTTGAATCGCTTTACTATATTCCCCCCTATCGAGATGGTACCGTCCTTTGGCAAAATCCAAAAGTGTGAGTATACTTCTGTTATCGGATTTACCGGCAATTGTGTCAGTTAGATTCTTAACCTGTTTTGCTAGATCAACTTCTGTGCCAATGATGAGATCGAATTCACGGATTTGCCCGATTTCCGCTTTCACTAGCGTCAGGTTTAGTTGAAATTGGTTTTCGTGTTTAGTTTGCATTAAGGTTCCAATGACCGCCGATCCAGCTCCCATCCGATTCGCAATCTCCGCACCGAGTGTAATGTCAACTAAGTTTTCATCAGGTGCTATCTTTCTAGCCACATCTTGAACAACAAGAAAATCAGTCTTTTGGGGATTAGCAAACAATTCGCTCATCAGATAACTTAAACTGCTTGATACTTCAGCAGAACGCCAATTCCCTACTAAGTCAGCAATTGGCATAACTGCGATCAACTGGCCGTCAACCTCAACCTGATCAGAGATCATAATTTTAATATCCTGTTGACGTTTCTCAGACATCAACTCAAGCAGGTAAAAATCAATAATCTGCCGAATACGAACGCTATCTATATATGGTAATATCTGGTCGGCTATTTCTTTAACCAGTTGATAATCCCGTAATCGGTATCCAATTGAGGTCAGGTAGGCACCAGCTTTAATATCCGTACGATCAAGGCCGAACGCACGTGACAGCGCTAACCTCGATTCTTCATATTTCCCCAAGTTATAATAGGAAATCCCCAACTGTTGCCAAGCCAATTGGTTATTGGGTTCGTCCCGTACCGCTGCACTGAGATTAAAGGCAGCTTCATTATATTCACTCCGATTAAATGCCCACGTTCCATAGTAATTTCGACTGACAATACAACCATTTAAGAGAAAAAACAGTGCCAGTAATTGATAATAAAAAAATAAATGCTTTATCATTTTTTTATTCCAAGGGAGATTTCTGCACGATCTATTAGCTCAGCAATTGATTCATAGTTATCAATCAGCTTTCCATTTGCTTTTTCAACCCTAAGCCGATTGTTGCCTAGCAAGCGGATTTTGCTTTCTCCTACCTGTTTAGCCCAAAACCGAACCACCGCGATTTCACCAGAGTTTTTAATTTTACCAGACTCAAGTTGTGTTATACCGATATTGAGTTTTCCGGGGGGATGGTTCTCGAACTCATAATCGGATATCATTAGAATCTTGTCATCCCATAATTCACCCTCTATCACATCGGTGACTTGCAGGAATTCGGGATCATACTCAATTTCAAAAGCAACAGCAAATACATCTTCTGCATACCGCAACAAAACCTGTATGCCAAAGGTTTCACCCACTCTCACAATATTACCAATCATCTTCAGTCTAATCATTGGCATAATCGGATCTAGATTGATATCTATCGGTATTTTATCAGTAAAAGATACCCCCGCATCACCATCAAAAATCAGTTGATTATCTTTGTCATAGGCCTCAACCCGAATTTCTTCGGCATCAATTGGAATAGCGAAATCGAGGAAAACTTCCGTAATATTGTCTTTAATTAAGAATTCTTGGGGTAAGAGCTTTCGACCACTTCCTTCAATAAAAACGAGGATTCGCGAAATTTGAGATTTACCGTCTTCTGGCAGGGAAATTCGTATTTGAGGGATAGAAAGGATGTCAGATTGATCAGGATCTAAACGGCAACCAATGATAAAAACAATCAACAGCAAGTAAACGATCCAAATTCTTTTCATTCGATTGAAGCACCAAAATTGTCCGCTTTAGTGATAAAGCAGCTTCCCCGGTTCGAAAGTAGAAAATGTTTTGTGCGTTGGTAGAGCTCATCCATAGTTTCACTGAAAGCAAATACAGCTGGTCCCCAACTACTAACACCAGCGCCGATGGCCCCATTTTCAAGAAGAAAATCAATGGTGCTTTGCAAGACTTCACCTCGTGCATCAATCTCTACCCTCTTCCAACCAAACGTTTGAATTTGGTTAACAGCATCACAAAAAGCATACAAATCTGCTTCAAACACAGCAGGTATCATCTTCATTAAAATGAGATGCGATAAACGGCCAGCCGTATATTCTGGTTGGGGACAAAGCGTTTTAAAGAGATTTATCTCGATTTCACCTGATATTTGATCGCAATTGGGAATAACAATTAATATGTTCCAGTCGGGGAAATCATGACGAATCAGTAAAGGCGGAGGGGCTACCTCCTCAGCAGCAGACGAAGGTAAGAAAGATGATTTTTGGTCCGGGTATTTATGTCCGCCATCAAGGATGAATCCTCCTTGTGCAAAAGCGGTGATTCCGACTCCAGATGTGCCACCGCGACCAACGGCTATTGCTAGTTCTTGAATGCCTTGCTTCAGGTTGTAAAGTTCGTTGACCGCTTGAGCGATGCCCAGTGAGATTTGAGTACCAGATCCAAATCCAAAGTGTGCTGGGATCTCTGAAACAACATCAAGGCTGATGCCAGGAAAATCGTATTTTTTTTTAACTTCTCAACGATTTTTCTGGCACGATTGGCGTATTGATTGGAATTGATTAAAACACTGTTTGCCTTTTGGGCGATAATGCGAAACTCAGGTTGGGCGATTGCTAAACCAACGCTACCATCAATTCGCCCTAGTTTTCCACTCAGATCGATCAACGAAAAATGGAGTCGTGATGGTGTTCGTATGGCAATCCGGCTCATGATGAGTTAATTTTTTCATCCTTCGAAATTAATCCATCTCGTAACTGAATAACACGCTGAGCATACTGAGCGATTTCCTGGTCGTGCGTTACCATAACAAGGGTACTTCCCTCCTCACTAAGCCGTTCAAAGATTGCCATAATTTCTCCACTCGACTTAGTGTCCAAATTCCCTGTTGGTTCATCCGCAAATATGAGCGAGGGATTATTAACTAACGCGCGCGCAATGGCGACCCTCTGTATCTGACCACCGGATAATTCGTTCGACTTGTGACCTACCCGGTCGGCCAAACCGACAGCTTCCAGCGATTCAAAAGCCTTCTTTCGGCGTTCTTTTCGACTTGTTCCTCCATATATTAACGGCAGTTCAACATTGTGAAGTGCCGTTGTCCTAGGAAGAAGATTAAAAGATTGAAAGACAAACCCAATTTTCCTGTTGCGAATTTCAGCCAATCGATTGTCCGATAGGTCACTAACTTCCTCATCTTCAAGATAATATTCACCACTTGATGGTGAGGCTAGACATCCCATAATATCCATCATTGTCGATTTCCCTGATCCCGATGGCCCCATAACTGCAATAAACTCACCTTTCTCAACGGTGAATGAAACACCTCTTAGCGCTTTAACTTCAATGTCCCCCATTCGGTAAGTCTTGGTAATATCACGTATATCAATAATCAATGCAGAGGACCTCCATCCTAAATTTTACAATTGTTTAACTGGATTTGACAGCTTACCTAGACCATCGATCTCAATCTCAACGATATCACCATCTGCGAGAGGCATGTCTTCAGGTGTAATAATGCCAGTACCAGTCGAGACAACGGTACCATGCGGGATTGGATTGTCACGCCGCAGGAATTCCGTTAAGGTTTCAAACTTCCAATTTATCTGTGAGGTATTAACTTCGCCTTGGTATGCCAATTGGCCGTTACGAAATATTTGACATTTGATGTTCAGATGATAAGGATCATCTACCTCAGATGGGGTTACGAACATCGGGCCAATGGCACAACATCCGGTAAAGATCTTCGACTGTGGTAAATAGAGTGGATTCTCGCGCTCAATATCCCATGCCGAGACATCATTACAGATCGTATAGCCAAGAATTTCACCATTGACTCCAAGAATGTATGCGAGTTCTGGTTCAGCAGCAGTAAAAGTAGAATCGCTCCGAATACTAATTGCCCCATTTGGTCCAGTGCATCGTGTCGCTGTTCCTTTGAAGAACATTTCTGGGCGTTCGGCATGATAAACTCTGCTATAGATATTCTGATCACTATCCTTATCACGCATATCAGCACTTCGTTTATAGGTTACGCCAAAACCCCAAGCTTCAGGTGGATCTAGCGGCATCAAAAGATGAAGTGTGTCTGGGTCAGGATGATTATCCAGATCAGCAAATTTCAGCTTATCATTGTCCCCTTCGTTATCAGGCCCAAACACCAGGACATCGTCTTGTGAAACTTCCTCCTGTACATCGGCAAGAATTACACCAATACTAATCCCTTCGTTGTTAGCCAGCTGGAGAAGTTGGAGAACATCAGGAGTTTCCTCACTTGTGACATCGATAATTTCTTCATCTCGAGTTACAACTCCAACCCGCTTACCGAGACCAGGTTGATGAAATTGTATGAGCTTCATTCTATCTCCTCACTTAGCATTCCGGGCTATAAAGGATTCCATCGTCGATCCGCTGATATTCATTTAATTCACTTGGATCAAATAAAATTGCTAACTCGCGTGCCGCATTCTCAACCGAGTCAGATGCATGCACAACATTACGCGTAATATCAATTGAGTAGTCTCCGCGGATACTACCCGGTTGGGCTTCTGTAGGTTTCGTTGCTCCATTTATCATACGAACGATATCAATAGCATTTACACCCTCCAGACAAATGGCAACAATGGGACTTGAGGTCATAAACTCAATCAAATAATTGTAAAAGGATTTTCCATGGTGGGGTTGGTATAATTCCTTCGCTTTTTCACTGGGGAGGTTAAACAACTTCAATCCAACTAATTTTAAACCTTTATGTTCAAAACGACGAACCACCTCGCCGACTAATCCTCTTTGAACAGCATCAGGTTTGATGATAACCAAAGTTCTGTGTATATCTATCAAATCACTATCCATTCAACGCCTTTTTTATTCGATCAAGCCCACGGTTAATTTCTACTTCAGAGGTGGCAAAGGACAAGCGCATATTTTTGTCCGCGCCAAATCCAACTCCCGGGACAACACCGACTTTGACACACTCAAGTAAGAAATTAGCCAAATCTTGTGAACCTTTAATCTGAAAACCATCAATTGTACGACTATAATGGTCAGAGAAATCCGGGAAAATATAGAATGCTCCTTGCGGTTTAACGTAAGTAACACCATCAATTCCGTCGAACCGTTCGCAAATCAGATCTCGCCTCTTTTCAAAGGCAACACGCATACTCTCGACCGCTTCCTGAGAACCGGATATGGCCGTTAATGCTGCTTTTTGGGCGATGGATGTTGGGTTTGAAGTGCTATGGGACTGGATTCTGCTCATCGCCGATATTGCGTCCTCTGGTCCTGCTGCATACCCGATACGCCATCCGGTCATAGAATAGGCTTTGGAAACACCATTCACCACAAACGTAATCGCCTTAATATCATTATTAAAGGTAGCAATAGAACAATGTTGATAACCATCATATAAAAGCGATTCGTAAATTTCATCGGAGATAATATAAAATCTTTTGTCGACAGCCAAATCCGCTATTTCCCGAAGTGCCTCACTGTCGTAAATAGTGCCAGTAGGATTACTTGGGCTGTTGATAATAACGGCCTTTGTTTTGTCAGTTACCTCCGTTGCAATTTGATCAACTGTTAAACAGAAATTCTGGTTAGCAGTTGTTTCAACAATGATGGGAATACCACCAGCCAGTTTAACTATTTCAATGTAGCTAACCCAGTAGGGGGCAGCAAAAATAACTTCATCTCCTGGATTACAGATCGCTTGTAGGATATTGTAAATGGTATGTTTAGCACCACAATTAACAATAACCTCAGACAGTTTATACCTTAGGTTATTATCATTCCCAAATTTTGTGACGATCGCGTTTCTGAGTTCGATAATACCAGCCACCGCTGTATATTTTGTGAAGCCTGCCTGGATTGAATCGATCCCTGCTTCCTTAATGTGTTCAGGTGTGTCGAAGTCCGGTTCACCCGCACCGAATTTGATTATATCTAAACCATCAGCAACCATCTGATTAATCTTTGCCGTGATTGCCAACGTGGAAGATGCAGCAACCTGTTTGCCTCGCTCAGAGAGTGATAACATAAAGTCTCCCCAAAAATTTATTTATTTTTTTAAAGTCTCAGAAAATTCATTAAGGATCATCTTCTGACGATCAGTCAATCTTTTGGGTACTTCAACTCTAACCTGAACACGCAGATCGCCCTTTCTCCCCTTATAATCCGTAATACCATGCCCACGCAGACGCAGTTGTTGCCCGGGTTGTGTACCTGCTGGAATTTTTAGATCCATATCATTTTTTAAGGTAGGGATACGAACTTTTCCACCCAAAGCTGCAAGTGTGAAAGGGATTTTTGCTGTAGTTACCACATCCAAATTCTCACGTTGAAAGTTAGAATGTGGTTGAACAAAAATCTCAAGTAGCAGAGTCCCACGCTCGCCATTGCCGACATTCTGCCCCTGATTTTTGAGGTTTAGTTTGTCTCCATTCTTAATGCCAGCTGGGATTTTTACCTTAATGGCTCTGCCGTTAACTTGGATTTGCTTCTCAGTGCCGAGTGCGGCATCCTCAAAAGAAATTGGCAACTTTGCTTGCATATCGCCACTTGGTTGACGACGACCACCACCAAAAACATCGCCGAAAGCCTCACCAAAATCTCCGAACCCACCACCACGTCCAAAGATATCGGAGAAATGGGAAAAAATATCTTCGGGACTTTTGAATCCCTGAAAGCCTGAATTGTTTATGCCGGTATGACCATGCATGTCGTAGATCTTTCGCTTGTCGGGATCTGATAGCACTTCGTATGCGTTAGAAGCCTCTTTAAATTTGCTTTCAGCAACTTTATTACCCGGATTTTTATCCGGATGAAATTTAAGTGCGATTTTCCGATAAGCTTTTTTAATCTCATCAGGCGAAGCTGACTTGTTAACGCCAAGCACTTCGTAGCAATCTCGTTCTGCCATATCTCAGTTCAACTAATCTGGACAATATTCATACTTGACTTTGGTCTAACACTTCCGCAATTTGAATCGTGTTTAAGGCAGCACCTTTCCTTAGGTTGTCCGCAACAACCCACAGATTCAATCCGTTCTCAATCGACCTGTCTTCCCGTATTCGACCGACATATACTTGATCTGTGCCCGCAGCATCGACAGCAAGTGGATACTTTCGCTCGTTTGGATCATCGGTCACCACCACACCTGGTGCCTCAGAGAGGATCTGCCTTGCCTGATTGGCCGTAATGTTGTCTTCTGTTTCAATGTTGATGGACTCAGAATGGGCGTAAAGCACAGGAACTCGAACTGTTGTGGCTGACACTCCAATTGAGTCATTTTCCAGAATCTTATGGGTTTCGTTAATCATCTTGACTTCTTCTTCATTGTCGCCGCTGTCAAGAAACGGCCAATCGAAAGCAACGTTAAAAGCCATCTGGTGTGGGAACTTCTCCAGTTTAATTTCACGCCCTTCCAATGCAGAAATTGTTTGGTCGATCAGTTCATCAACGGCACTCCCACCCTTACCAGAAACACTCTGGTATGTCGAGACAACAATTCGCTTGAGTCCAACCTTATCGTAAATAGGCTTAAGCGCAACAAGCATTTGAATAGTTGAGCAATTTGGATTCGCAATTAAGCCTTTATGGCGTAGTGCAGCCTGCATATTGACTTCAGGTATAACTAATGGCACGTTGAGATCCATGCGAAACGCGCTTGTGTTGTCAATGACAAGACACCCTTTTTCGACAGCGGTTGGGAGAAACTCTTTACTGACGGAACCACCTGCAGATGCAAGCACAAGATCAACATCTTCAAATGATTGGTGAGTTAATTCTTCGACAACGATTGGTTCTTCTCCAAACTCTAAGACGTTACCTGCCGATCGGTGAGAGGCAAGCAATTTGAGCGAAGCAACAGGGAAATTCCTTTCCTGTAAAAGTAACATCATCATTGCTCCAACGGCGCCAGTTGCTCCCATAATTGCAACCCGATATTCGCGGTTCATTTTCACCTCATACACTGTTAAAATCAATAAATTCGATTACCAATTTAATTTTAACACATGTTGAAAGCAAGGCGCAACGCAAACAGTATGCTGTTAGTTCCCAGCAAATACTTACAACTTTATTGAAAGATTGCATGGAATATAAACTAAAAATATTTACTATGATTTTAAAGACTAATCCGTTAAATCTGTCAGTAACGATAATAATGTAAATGGTATAGTGTAATCCTATTCTTCCTAATGCTCCTGCTGCATGGCGACGGATATCTAGATTTTGATGCTGCAACTTTACTTACTAGTCTTTCAACCTTCTGTTCTGGATCTTCACATCCACTAATCCATATACTGACCAACACAACAGAAATAGATATCACAATTGCAAAAAGGAAGACTCATAGCATTTCAAACGCATTTAAATAACCCGAGCATGAAAGAGGGTGGGAAGTAACTTCTTGTACCCGATAGCAAAGCAACATCGGCAACTAACAATCGCTTGTTAGCAATGTAAATTTGGCTAATGTAATAGCAAGTTGACACAAATTCACCACAAATTACGTAATATATTTGTTACAATGCTACTATCGCACTTTTTCAGCAAATCATGGGATCTAATTTACGATGTACTCTATTATTTGCAAGGTATTTCGAATCATGTCCCAAAATACCGTCCAAGTACAGTTTGAAAATATAATCGAGGAAACTAATTTGTTAGCTGAAAAACAATACGCCAATTCTCAAAGCCAAAATAGGATTCATACGAAGATGATGGCACACCTTCATTTTATGTACCATCACATTTCAGTAAAAATCTTACTGATGCTGCTTGTTAGCTGGACTTGTTTGGTGCCAGTCAATGCCGTACAAATAACGGAGGTGATGTATAATCCGCCCAGCGAAGCTAAAACATCTAAAGAGGCGAAATCCTCGGTAGAAACCTCCACGAAAAGTAACGACACCGATTACGAGTTCATTGAACTCTATAACGAAAAAGCCGACCGGCTAGATCTCGGTCAGTGGCAGTTCACACGAGGCATCAAACTTCAGTTTTCAGAAGGAACGATTATTGAACCGAGAACTTATTTCTTAGTCGCTAAAAACCCAGAAAAATTGAAGCAATGGTATGCCAAATCTTACGATTGGGTGATTGAAGGTCCCGTGTTCGGCCCCTTCCAAGGATCACTCAATAACCGAAAAGATCATTTGATACTGAGCGATCCAGCTGGTGGGTCAATTGTTGATTTCGCCTACAGTGATCGAGGGCAATGGCCAATGGCTGCAGACGGAACAGGACACACCTTAGCCAAAATTTCACCCCGATTACATCCCAATCGAGCCGAAAATTGGCGGTCAAGTACCAACATGGGTGGTACTCCGGGGAAAGCAAATGGACCTTCTCACCTTCATCAGAATAAACATGATTTGGCTTCTGTTGTCATTAACGAAATTGCAATTTTTCCCGACCACAAGGATCGTCGCAAGCCATCGCCTATTTCGATCGAAATCTATAATCCAACAGCGAATACCGTTGACATTAGTGGGTATTGGTTGAGCGACAACCCCACAAAGTTACAGAAGTATCAGATTCCAGAAGGTACTCAAGTTTCTGCTGGCAACCATGTTGTTTTCAACTCCGACCAACTCAATTTCAAGCTCAACTTGAAAAACGAACGCCTGTTCTTCACCAGTCCATCGGTTTCACAAGTACTTGACGTCTGCCAATTCCAAAGGTCATCCACAGAATCCCATCTGAGCTGGGGACGTTATCCTGATGGCATGAGTGAGTGGTACGTTATGCCCACATCGCTTAAAAAAGCCAACAAGGTCGAACTCAACACTAATATAGTCATCAACGAAATTATGTATCATCCTACTAACAGTTCAGCCAAAAGTGAGTACGTCGAACTCTATAATCGTGGGACGGAAGACACCGACCTTTCAGGATGGTCAATCACAGGCGGCATCTCTTTCAAGTTCCCAAAAAGAACGGCTCTTGCTTCCGACGCCTACTTGGTAGTGGCCAAAAATGCGAGTTGGCTTTGTTCGCAGTACGGTCTACCTGTCAATAAGGTGATTGGTAACTTCAAGCAAACACTCAGCAACAGCGAAGACAAGATACGCCTGGAAGATACTTTGGGCAACCAAGTGGATCAGGTACACTATTACGACGGAGACCATTGGCCTAAGTCGGCAGACGGTTACGGAACAAGTTTGGAGTTAATAAACCCCTACCAAGACAATGGCAATTATCAGGCATGGTCGGGCAGTGACGAACGGGACAAAGCTGAGTGGCAGTATATCAGCTATACCCGAACCTGTACCCAATTCAGAGGCGAACAGGCGTGGCCCAAGTTTCACATGCACTTACAGGGGGCTGGGGAGGTTTTGATCGACGACATTCGCCTGACCTCGACTAACACCCCCTTCTTCGCTCGTTCCACACGTCGTCAAGGTGAGTGGATTGTCAACGGTTCGTTTGAGTATGGATTGGAAGATTGGGCCATCATTGGCACGCACATAGACAGCCACACGACCGCTGATGCGCCTCAACACGGTCGGAAAAATTTCAAACTGGTTGCCGATGGCGCAGGAAATACGGGACCAAACCATGTTGAAATCCCATTAGAATCGGAACTAGAAGAGGGAACGGCGTATACTATCTCATTTTGGGCCAAGTGGCAAAAGGGAAACAATCTGCTGTTAACCAGATGCTCTGGCAACCAAATGGCGGAGATGCACCGGATTCCAATGTCCAAACGGGCGGGTACGCCAGGCGATAAAAATTCTGTCTATCAATCGCAAACAGGGCCAATTTTCAAGAATACAGTTCATGCACCGGTTGTCCCGATTGCAACAGATACGGTTACCGTCAGTGTTCAGGTTTCTGACCTAGACGGGATTTTGTCAGTGACATTATACTACAAGCCCGATAGAGCAACACAATCTTCATTGTTTGCTGATACCAAATCCCCTTTCAGTGTTACTTCATCGACTTATCAAGAGATACCGATGGTGTCAGATACTGAAGAGAAAAACGGCTACTACCACTATCGGGCGCAAATTCCAGCCCATTCGGCATATCAGACAGTCGCCTTCTACATCCAAGCAACTGATAAAGCAGGGACAACGGGAACTTGGCCCAAGGACATTCGGTCACCAGGGCTATATCGTGTCGAGAAAAGCCGAGATCGGGTTAAGCCGGAGTTGCCAAGTTACCGAATTGTCATGCAAGGGGATGATGTGCAAGAGATCGAAAACCGTCCCTCTTTAAGTAATCAGATGATAAATGTCACCTTCATTTTTAACGAAACCGACATCTATTATCAAGTTGGTTGCCGGTGGACTGGTAGTCCATACCGACGAGGGAGAAGTGGATATCCAAGTGGCTATAAAATTCGTTTCCATGCCGATCAGAAGTTGAACGGTGTACAACAAACGGCGCGATTTGATCGCAACGACAATTCCCCTGATGGCTATTACAACGAACGATTATCCTATTATCTGTTGCGCAAGATGCAGTTGCCGTCAAGCCAACAAGAATGGATCACCGTCCGCTTCAACAGTGACCAAGGACACCCGGTTTGGGAAGACATTCTGCCACCCAACAGCCGTTTCTTGTCAATTTTCTACCCAGGGGATGCTGGAGAACAGTTGTTCGAGGTAAGCTCACATTTCGATTTTCGGGGTGACCCTGGAGACGTAGGTAACTTCGAGAGCAAGGGAGCTAATTTTCAATGGCTAGGTAGTGAGGATGCTAATCTGTATCGGTGGAATTACCAACCAAGGTCACGTGAAAGTGAAGAAGATTTTGACAATTTATTTGATCTGCTGAAAGTGATGAACCATGCACCTGATGATCAGTACGAAGAGATCATGGACAAACATATTAACGTCGAACAGTGGGTGCGGATGATTGCCACTAGGGTGGTCGTTGGTGACTGGGACTTCATTGGTAACAGGTCAGGTCAAAATGCTTATTTGTATCGTCCCAGTAAAAGCAAAAGGTGGGAATTGCTCAGTTGGGACAACGAATGGGGTTATGGGCGTGCCAATATGTCGGTTTGGGCATCAAGTCCCATCATCCAGCGGTTCCAGAGAAGTCCCAAACACCAGCACCTCTATTTCGGTTTTATGCGAGAAATGATGAACAAATACTTTAACGTGGACTATCTGAAAACTCGGCTTCAACATTATCACCGGATAACTGGAGGCACATCACCAGAAAACCTGATCACGTTCATTCAAGATCGCACAGCCTACCTAAATCAGGTGATTCCGCAGGCAAAGCCAGAAATCACCCATATTCAGCGTAACGCGGACCTATTGATTCTCCAGGGCACAGCCCCCGTTGAAACTAAGTCAGTTCAGATTGCCCAAGCTGGTGAATCTGAGGTCAAATACGAACCACAATGGACTGGGGCTACAGAGTGGAAACTAGCATTACTTCACACGGTGAAACCTATCCACCTTAAGTTCCTCGATTACGATGGTCAACTAATTGGCGCTGAACACAAGCTGGATCAATAGGAGAAACCATGATATTCAACACCCAATCCATCAGTATCCAATTCGCTAGACGACAACTCGCTCTGTTGCCAATCGGCAAGCTATTTCAGATCTTTCTGGTTCTCGGGTTAGTTCAATTGAGCAATATTGGTTTGGTTAAAGCTGGCACTTCAAACCTAACCGAAAACGTTAAACTGCAATATAGAGCAGAGCTCGATTGTCGATTCGTGGACGAAAACCTGACCTTGGTCCTGGTCTATGAAGTTGATTCATATTTGTTATCGGGGACACGCTACGATGTCCTTCAATCAAAGCTCAAATTGGCCACAAGTGGCGATCGTGATGTGACCAAAACCTATCAAGCTGACTTTGGTTCATCTGACTTAGAGGGGCAGTTCATGATTGCCTATCAATCGAGAGTTTCCAATGAGAAGACACCTATTCAAGGTTTGTCATCGTCTGAAGCAATTTGGGCTTTCTCGACCACATCAACGGCTTTCAAGGTTCCGCTAAGCTTCATTGTGGCTTCAACTTTAACTGAAGTTGGAGACAAGCAGCAGTTTGATCATCCCTCTATTGGTCAATGGGAGATAGTGATTGAAGACGTCATTGCTAATCAACAAAAAGGCTCAGTGACAGGTTGGTTGCGCGGACCAGATGGGGCTACAATGACGATTACGGATGGTCGTTTCCATACTACGAGAGTTGCTAATCATCCCGGCAGAAATTTGGAGACAACCATTTCATTGAATTTGGAGGCTACCTTGCCAGAACCTCCCGTCGAAGTTAGTGCCGAAGAGGTGATGGCCGATTTGTGGTTCGATGAATTAGATGCCCCCAGCGATGCTGATGAAATCGAGATTTTGGATCAGGACTCATCTGGACCATCAGAAGTTTACCAAATCGAAATTACCTACAACAGTGAATTGGTCGATCAAATTGCCCTAACTCAAGAAGAGGCTGATGCTGCCCAGCAACTCTTACAACAGGTTGAGCTAGCCAAACACACTTTGGTTGAGGCCTATTTAGAGGAAGATGATCGTTCCGTGGACACGCAACTTTCTGTTTCGTTGGGTGATTCGACACAACCGTCCATTCTGTCACCCTTGTTATCCGATTTAAGCTCAGTACTAACACAATTGAGGCCAAGATCCAAATCACTGACACAAGTGCCGGGTACAAACACCAACGTGCCAGAAGCGTCCAATGACGCTGTCGATCAGCCTGGCGATTCCAATGCACTTTTGTTGTCACACATGGCCTTTGTCGCCTCGCCTGTAGAGGGAGAAAATGATGTCATTTTGAGTTGGCAACCACCACACCCTGATACTAGAGTGCAAGGCTACGAAGTTTTGGTTAATGGTGAAGTAATAGACCATATTGATAATCCAGATGAAGTGGAGTTCTACCATTATGATCTGATACCGAATGCTCAGATTACATATCAGGTTCGGGTTATTACTAAGGCCAATGCGAGAGAATTAGCCGAATCGGCCATCACTGGCGAAATTATGGTCGTCGTTGGTACAGACACAACCCCACCATTGCCACCAGAATCGATGGAGGAAGGTATTCCATTCGAGAAGGGGGAGCCATCAAACGAAGTTTACAAGATATCGGACAGACTGATCACTTGGGAATCGAGCCCATCGGGAGACACTGTTTTTTACCAAATCAGACGAGGGGATACGGTCTTGGCTACCATTCCGGCCGATGAAAACCAGTACTTTGACAACCAAGGCGATTTTTCCCAAGAATATGCTGTTTATGCTATTGATGATGGCGGTAACCAGTCAGATAAACCAGAAGATAATAAAGGTGATTGGGGGGCTATGTTTGAGCAATTGGAGCGATACACTCGTGACGGTGAGTTGGGGAAATTCATCACCGCGTCCGAACGTCTCATGGCCAACGTTCCCTTTCCTGGCATTGCCCAGCATTTGCGTGATAGGCTAATCGAAACTTTTTCGTCTCACCAAGAGCTACCAAAGCTAATAACTGTGTATGCTTCTGCGGTGGAAAGCGAGGAAAACTCGGGTGAAACCAACTCCGACCAGTTGAGGCACTATCGGTTGACGTTAGCTGCTGCCTGCCTAGTTGCTGACCAAGCGGACCGCGCAATTGAAGCCTATCAGAAACTCTTGGTCAATGCTGATGATTCCGAGCGAATAGAACTCTCGTCTAATCTGGCACAAGCGTACCAGAAGAAGGGGGATGCACAACAGGCTATCGCTATCCTAGCTTCAACCATTGAAGAGCAACCTAACCATTATGGTCTTTACAGACAATTGGCCGAGGCATATGCCGATTTGGAAATGATGCCCAAAGTCCAAGAAGTCGCCCGGCAACTGCAACAGGTGCTTGATCGCATCGACAAATCGAATAGAAGCGATCGCAGAAGATCTTTTGGCGACAGGCACGAAGATATCTTTTCAGCCCTTGGACAGATTTACATGATGGCCAAGGATTACGACCGTTCAGTTGCCACCTTCAAAAGGGGCATCTTTGACACCCGCAATCGGGATTTGATTAATTCATTAGCCGATAGCTATCAAGCCGCAGGCCAAACTGAGACTGCTGAGCAGATTCGAGCTTCAACCCCGTCAGACGAAGAAGGGGATCGACGAGAGAGAAATTCTCGTCGATCCGAAGGGACTATCCCAGACACACCGATGGTCGATGTCAATGGGGACGAAATTCGGTTGTCCGACTTCTCAGACAAAATTGTAATCCTTCACTTTTTCTCTCCCGACCAATCTGAGATCAATCTGCAAACGCTGACCCAATTTTTTCAAGATAAGAAGGGTAGCTTACAGGTGGTTGGTATTACGGGAGACCATTTGACTGGGGAAGACCGCTCCGCTAGCAAGATAGAGAATCTGGGAGAGATCAACTTTCCTGTGGTTCGATTCAATCAAGCTGAGTGGGATCTGTTCGAGTTTGCGGTTGGTTTCCCGATTAAGACTGTTCCCACCACACTAACGGTCATTGGCAATGGTTTGTTAGTTGATCAGAAGCATTATGCCGATTTGTCGGCCAGAACGTTGCAAGACCTGGTTAAATTAACTCGGCATAGAAGAAGTAGTCTGGATCGTGACCCCAACGTCTTGTGGGCAGATCGAGTGGTAAAATTTAGCAGCCAATACTCCGACACCGATTGGTCGGCAGACCAAGTGCTTGGGTCCCCCGATACCTATCCAGCCCATGGTGACCGCCCAACCGCTTGGTCTCCTGGAGTAAACGATGACAACCACACTGAATTTATTCAGGTTGGTTTTGAGTCTCCAACCCGCATGGAGGGATTGAAGGTTTATGAGACGTGTAACCCGGGCGCAATTGTGCAGATTGTAGTCATTGATGAAACGGGTCGACGTCATTCGCTGTGGCAACCAGAAAGGCCCGAAACTACCTCTGTGAAAAAACGAGTTTTTCGAATTCAACTTCCACCTACGACGTACAAAGTTGATATGGTGGAGATTCATCTAGAACCTCAAGCTAATTCTGGTTGGAACCAGATCGACGCCATTGGGCTTCTTTATCCGCAAGATTAAGCTTCATCCTGCAAATGCATTCGCCTCTTACTCATCCCAACTAGCGATGAAATTTTTGACACCGAAATCAACTGGCATTTCGTAAAAAAAGTACTTCATCGGACCGCTCTGAAATAGTGGTTCGTACTGCTCATTATCTGATTGCAGTTTGCTATCGAGCACCACAAATCGACGCCAGAGTTGTTCTAATTCGCTGGCTGTAAATCGATCTGCCACACTTTGGATACATGGATCATTTGCATGATCCTCTGCTTCAGAATCTTTGTATTTGCGAATCAAGTAAGCAATCTTTGACAGGACAACCAAGGTTGTCATCCGTGCGTGTTCGCTGCAATGAATCCAATTCAGTCCGTTTTCAAAGGCAAGTTTGTCCTTTTCGAGGATTGCGCGTAGTATGAATGCAACATCATTATGTCGTTTGGTGTGGAGTTTCTCAAAATAATGGCATCTCTCGGTCGCCCACGACTTAAGATGCTCCACGAAATGAATCCCCATCGTGGCGGGAAGAAAGAAGTGAGTAAATCCCCTACCTCCGAAGGCTTGGTATCCCAAGTGGAATGTTCTCCGCTTGTTGTCACCGTTCAGCGTGGCACTATGGAGGATTGCGTTAATGTAAACCACGCCGTCGCCAGCCTTGAGGTCCACAGAGATAGCACCCGGTAGAGGGACAACCCCGAAGCGGCGTTCGACTTTTCTTTCAGCGTTGTTATTACGCCTTAAGTGACTTTCGGGAATCACATGCAGATAGTTGTCATCATAAAGTGCTATATTCCACTGCACATAGGGTGGCCCGTTGCTCTCGATATCTTCTTGTAACCCGTCAAGTGGCGCCATGTCGATTGGATGTATGTCTCGATGCCAGCCTGTGCCCGAAGAGCAAAGCACCCACATTCCCAACGGTGCGGCGTCAGGCGCATTCATCAGTTGACGGCTGAAGTTGAAGATGCGGTCATCGAAACAGAATTCCACCACATTCCCAGTCTGCTTGTCGACCCAGTCAGTCATGGTCACCCTTCCCGAAGAGACTTTCGCTTTTTCTACAATGGCGTCAACACTTACACGTAACGTTTCTAATTCGTCGGGCCGAATCATTTCGCGCAGGATGACGTATCCGTCCCGCATGAGTTGTTGTCTTTGCTGATCGATGTTCGGTCTCATAGTTCTCTCCTTAGAGAAGATTACGTTAAAGTGCACCACACTTTTTAGATACTAACTTGTTCAACATTCACGTATTAGGACTCTTTCTTCTGGTCGGCCACCAAACACACTTTTCCGAGCTTTCCCTTGATCAGTATGGATTCTGGTGATGTCCGAAGAATTGTAGTGTTTCTGTTGATGCTCCTCCGTAGAGAGTGGAACATCTACGCGAAAACTCTCAACAACAGTTATCTCCACAATTCACCTCTTCCTAATCTTCCTATGGCAGAATTCCTGCAGGTAACGCTCATTTGTTCCAACGATTCCACAATTCATATGATCAGGACCCAGACGGCAATACAACCTGTGGAATACTTCGTATGTACCACCGTGCCGAATACTGCGATGGCACCCAACAGGTGGAGACTCACCGTATAAGTCAGATCCGAAGTGGAAAGGTTATCTCAGGAGTGACAGGATGTTCGATGGTGAAGCGCTAGCTTGTGCTAACAGAGAATGCCACATCCCATCCCATCGGGAGATAGCCTCCACAGCTATCATATCCCGAAAATGAACGTTATTTCTTAACCAATTCCTAATATAATCTAACCAAAGTCAATAAGGTTGAATTCTCGGTGTCATCGGAGGCAGTGCTGATACTGTGGCATCAAAGCTTTTTTGTATCAACGCCCATTTTTGGTCTTGCCAGCTTGGATCGGTTGAGAGGTCTTGGTACTCCCACGGATCCTGATCTAGATTGTAAAGTTCGTAAATCCCTTTGTGATGGTAGTTGACCAACTTCCACTGTCGGTTACGATACATGGTTGCCAGAGTTTGGTCTGGGTAATCAATAGCCCCATAAAATTCACAACGTACACTATCTCTATGTTCTGTTGTCTTTTCGGTTAATAGCTTATGGAGAGATTGACCTTGTACGTAGTAGGGTATTGGAAAGCCAAGACTATCATAAAGAGTAGGCACTAAATCAACAAGTTCTACCAAAGTAGACATAATTACATCCTGTTGAAACCTCACTGGATATGAAATGATAAGCGGTACTCGCACTAGCCCTTCGTAAAAACGACACCCCTTTAGCATTAAACCGTGATCCCCCAACATCTCTCCGTGATCAGACATAAAAATGATAATGGTGTTTTGTCGTTGTCCTGTTTGATCCAGAAAATCGATTAATCGACCAAATTCGGTGTCAATTTGCTCAATCATGGCATAGTAAGCGGCTTGCACTTTCTTGTCTTGCCATTGTTCTGGTAAATTTGGCTCTGATTGAAAGTCAATCCCTGCCTTCACCAACTTCTGCTGGTGTGGCAAATCGGTTGACCGAAAGTTCGCACCTGGTAATTGTACCGGATCGTATCGCTGATAATATGACAACGGTGCATCAAAAGGCGGATGAGGATCAAAAGGATTTACTGACAAAAACCACGGTTGCTCTGTTGATCGGTTCTTTTGTATAAACTCAATAGCTTTTTCGGTGCACCAGTAGGTTTGGTGCAGATGAGATGGGATATTATCCTGATTGACCGACGGTTCACGCAACCCTCCAAAACTTTGTCGATGCGCACCATCACGATAATTGGAGGCTTTGACAGGTGTTTGCATCAGATTACCTGGATTTACACCTTGTTGTCGTAACCACTCAGCATAGTCATGCCCAAATACATTTGGACCTTTGTGGTCGTGGCTATATTGAAGATACCTATATCCGTCATCGACCCGCTTTTCCTGTCCTAGTGCAGCACTCGACAAATGCAGTTTTCCCACCAACCCACAATCGTAACCAACTTGCGATAAAACATGCGGAATAAGTCGATCTTCATAATGTGATGGAAACTGCTCAATGCCATTCCCATTTACAGCTAAAGCTGATGGATACATACCCGTCAAAAAGCTGGCACGACTAGGTGTACATATTGGAGACTGGCAATAGGCATGAGTAAAGGAAACACCAGTAGATGCAAATTCATCCAAGCGAGGGGTTCGAATGTGGTAATTGCCGAGTGCTGCGATAGTATCAAAACGTTGTTGATCGGTACAATACCAAAGGATGTTGGGTCTCTGCATTATTAGATTTGATAGTCAATACTAATTTAATCAATACGACCGAGGCTAGATTTTTATCAATGAACGCATTTTTTTGGCGTCTGGTAAGCCCAGACCATTGATAAAACAGATTCTTTGCGTAGTTTTAACTTTTAGCAAATATATATGAGTTAAAGCCCATATTCGCTTCGGCAGTCGTCACAGACCTGAGCCTAACGAACGGTGCCTCCGATTTCAAGTTCGTTATAGTGATGAACGAAACACCCTAATTTCTGAACCAAATCTGCCGATGGAAAGCTTATGTATCTGGTGCTGATTCTAGGCTAACGACATCTCTGGCCAGATGCGGGAAAAGCTGATCATGGATTTCTATCGGCCGGCGAAGGTGAATCATTCGACTCTCATCAGCTGTATCTATCATTGGTGGATAATACATCCCTGCTCCCGTTACATAGTTGTTACTGCCTAGCGTATGTACACGCATATATTGACAGACTTGTTCCTGCTCTTCCGGCGTTTTAGGACTAATGGTACAGTTCATGGTAAACATACGTCTGCGATCACCACCACCGAATGAAGCGTGGTACAAATTGTGATTAAAGATCACAACATCGCCGGGATTAGTTTCAAGGGCTAAGTTACCAGGAAACTCCGCGGGTGGTATGCCGAAAAGCTCAAGTGAATTACTGACGTCTATTTTTTCCTTACGAACAAAATGATCTGGTCGATGGGTACCGGGGATACAGCGAAGTGCGCCTGTATCCCGAGTCAGTGGATCTAGATAAAAGGCAATTTTGGCTGCCAAAAGGTGTCCCCACCATCCGTCGGAATGCCAGCCAGTATCTCCAACATAATAGTTCCCATCACCACCACAGTAATAAAAATCCTCACCCAACCCCCCCAATCAGGCCAAGTATCAGAGGGTGATCAAAAATAGCACTCATTTCCGGATGATGTTCAATTGGACCTGGGAACATAATGCGACTTGCCCTATCAGGATCCCTACCACCACACCAGTTTTGAATTGACTATTCAAATCCTTCAATGATTTTCTCAGTTTCGTCCGGTGAAAATAGCTGCCGAATCAGCAAGTAACCGAAAGTGTTGAAGAAGTTAACCTGCCCCTGACTAGGTATCATTTGTTTTTTCCTTTTAAAAAACAGTTATTATGACAGAATTTTGGCATATTCGCAACCACACCATTGCTATTTGTACTAAATAACGACTTATACAAATCGTTTTGAGTAATAGAAATGGAGAAGCTAAAATTTGTTAAATCAACCACAATTAGCAAAGGAAGCATCCCTATCAAGTGGTATGATACATGATACTAACACTTTTCTCTAGAACAAATTTCTTATTTGAATTTAGAAGATTTGTTCTGTATATCATTTGTCATCATTAATGACTGATACTATCACAGATTGGGTCTCGCCCCAATCCCAAAAGGCGTTTCGCCGATAGTGAAGGACTATTAGCTGGGTTGAAGAGATGCTTAGCATTGACAATGAAAGGCATGGCACAGTCTGGTAAACAAAGGAGGACCCCCATCTATATCCCACATCTGGTAGAGAGAAGTTGTTTTAACCGACGGCGTAGAAACTTAATGGAAAGTGACTGACTTACTGAGGCAAAAACTGCTGGAAGAACTGCCAATCGGCCAGACTCTCCTCGTTGACAGGTTACCCAATATGTGATTTCAAACGAGCAGGAAGGTAAGCCTGAGCCTTTAACGTAGGTTGAAATAAAATCACCCAACCTGCCTGAAATCTAATTCAAACCAGTGTGAGTGATCTATATGGGTTCTTAGCTCCTTGCTGGAAGGGAGTGCTACGTTACGCCGTTTTGGAAGCTGTTCCTTTCCTCTTGAAAATTATCCGACGCTTTGTATGTACCGCCGTGACAGTTAGGGTAGTATTAAGTACCAGAAGCCTTCCAATGGGCCATAAAAGTTACCGATTGTGTCAACGAACGATTTTCTGTTGAGAATGTACAAGCCCTTCGCAACACTTGGGGAATTTCCAAAACCCTGATAACTTTTCTCCTTCATTATTATCTCAATAGATAGCAAATACTGTTACTCTTAGTGCTCTAGTACCATCGCAAAAGCCCGACGCCAGTCGATTCCACCATTACGATTGGCAAACGGGGACGCGGGGCTCGGGTGCGGCACCCAAGCTACCTCCAGGTTCTCAAAGAGAGCAACCGCCTGTCGCTGAGCGTAGCGGCCTACACCAATAACTCGGTTGATGCTCATCGCATCAACGACCACCAACAAATGATCGTTGCAGATTGCTTTCAGGCGTTGTACTGCCGCGCCAGTTAGCTTATCCGGCGTAATGTTCTTACCTGCTTGGTTGAACATCCAAAGCGGGCAGTGATTCACAACATATATCTTCTGGCTGATGGACTCGGCCGACCCATATCGCTGAGCCAAAAAAGACCAAATTCGACGGCCACTGATTTCTGGTCTGGGGCATTTCAGACCCAACACCGGTCTCTTGGGGTGTATTGGAGATGGCTGCTGAACCTCCAAACCTGTGATTTTGAGCAAATCTCGTACTTGTTCAGGACAGCCAAATGGCACGCCAGTGTTGCCCATACCATGACCGGGATTCATGCCGACTAACAGTGTTGTTGCCCCATTGCCAGAGAATCGACGGATCCATTCGGCGTGAGGCGCCCATGCATACTCAAGTGGGTTGTAGATCCAATCAATTTGTTTGCAGTCTCTAAGCAGTGAAGGCATTAGTTCAGAAGCCGCATCCCGTAGCTGCTCGGCTGCATCCCGTACTGCTAGAATATTGCATACGTTTATTTGCTGGTTGGCCTGTTGGTATAATTGTGGATTATCTTCAGTCGTCATTGATCAACTATCACTCCTTCGGCAACAGTTATATTTCTAGAAAGCGTCCTTCTTTGAGAGAAGTCATCCTTTGGCTGAGTGAATCACGTTGCATAAACCATCCTTAGCCTTTCGTTAAAACCCATATCAAAACTACCAGCAGAAAGGCTGCACCTCTCGCTCCAGATAAATAGGACAGCGAACCACCACAACTGCGTTAACACCCTCGCCTGTGTGGATGGTGCAACGCAATGCGTCGGATTCACACTCCGTCTAAGAGTGGATTCAAAACGGTGGTGTAGAGCTAGGTTTCAATCCCATAATTGAGTATCTTTTAATTTATATATAATCCGGCTTTATTGTTCTACAACACTCAAAACCACTCAGCTATATGTCTGATCACTCAAGATATGCCAAGCCAATATGATTCCGTTGAGCCTTGTTAGAACCAACTTGTGCCCATTCAACACCAACAAATTTTTGAGGCCTGGATGATATTCTTCTATGCTCCAACATAACCGACTCAGTTTGAGTCGGCTGGTTTGACTCATTTCTAAGTCATTTGGTTACCCAGTATTCAAGGCCTCCGTTTTTGGAAACAGTCTCAAATACTTTGATTAAACCATTCATTTTCAACCTGGTCAGCCAGATCCATCCGATGTTGCCCATTGCTTTCAGGTTGTCTAAATTAGAATATCAACTGTCAAATAGAACACATGCAGGCTGAAAACCACGCTCTTTGGCCTTTTGTCGTAGAGAACGAAAATGAGCGTTTTCGCTCATTTTCGTCATTCTACTTGTCATAGTTCTCTCATAGCAAGGGAGATGACCGTCGTTCTCTATCCATAACATAGTAATCAGGTTAATGCCTTTAACCACACGCTGATGTTTACCCGACCAATGGCTGCTAACTAATTCCATTTTTAGCATAAGGTTTGTTTAGCATCGTGTCGTTTAGGACCAAACCCCCTTGCTGTCGATCGACATGGGGTTGCGCCTCATGCCACAATCTCTCTGGCTCAGGCTCTAGGCAGTACAGCAGGCAATTCCAGGTATCATGGAAAAGGAATTGTTAGATTGTACTTTTTCAGCTTCCAGACAGCCATAACTCTTTTGGCTAGCAATTAGAAAATTGATAGAATCATATGGGTTGCATTTTGGCAGATTCACACCACTATTTTTATTTAGGCTAAATTAATGGATCTCCGCTTCTATCCATATTACTTGACCTATTAGATCTTTCGGATCATAATGAGGTATATTGATTTCGATAAAGATCTAAGTATGCCTGTTAAGCAACTATTTCGGGAGATATGTTAAAAATGGAGTAGTATGGATAGTGTAATAATAATTAAGAGAAATTTTGCTTTTTTGTGTGGACTAATGACACTGCTATCTGACGTTGGCAATACGGTTGCCTGGCAGAACCACATAACGTCTCTGGAATTAGCAGAAGTTCAAACAAGACTGGAGAAAATTCTTCTGCAAAACATTATTCCCTTCTGGAATTCAAAGATAGTGACAATAATGGTTATCATTTAAATCATGATCAAGGAGGAAATGATCAAGGACCAAGTAACAAAGCTTTAGTTACCCAAGCACGCACGGTTTGGTTTTTTTCACGACTTTATAACAGTCCATATGGTATCAAAGAACACTTGGTTCTTGCTGAACATGGGTTCCAATTTCTGAAAGATCATATGTGGGATAACGAATTCGGCGGTTTCTATTGGGAAGTTGATTTAGAAGGATCGGCTACAACTAAGCCACATAAACATCTCTATGGTCAGAGTTTCGGTCTTTACGCCTTAGCTGAGTACATCCAGGCATCAAATGATCCTGATGCGGTTCATCTTGCTGATCGACTATTTCAACTCCTTGAGTTCCATGCCCACGATTCTCTTCATGGTGGGTTTAATGAATTTTTTCTGTCTAACTAGACATCACCGCCAGAGCAAATGGAAACATACATGGGAGTTACCAGTGACCTGAAATTGATGAATGCCCATTTGCACTTGATGGAATCATTTACTAGCTATTACAGAGTAAATCCCAATCCTGTTGCTCGACAGAGGCTAATTGAATTGATCCTAATTCAAAGCAATACAACATTTAGAAAAAGGGTTGGCGGTTGCACCGATAAGTACCAATCCGACTGGACACCGATTACGGGTGCTGAGTATGACCGAATTTCTTACGGACATGATATTGAAAACATCTGGCTGCTTATCAAAGCTTGCGATGCAATTAACCTGTCACACTATTTGTTTTTAGATCTATATCAAACTATATTATGACTATACATTACAATACGGGTTTGACCATGAGAAGGGAGGATTTTACAATGCAGGTAGTTTTAGCGAGCCAGCCGATCAACTGGATAAAGTTTGGTGGGTACAATCTGAAGGACTTGTTGCCAGCCTTCGCATGTATCAGTTAACAAATCAACAAAAACACCTGACCGTTTTTCTGCAGACACTAAACTGGATCGATAATCACCAAGTAGACTGGGAAAATGGTGATTGGTATTCCAAAGTTAACGGGCAAGGAGAAACGGCAGGAGATAAGGCTGGACACTGGAAATCGCCTTACCATAATGGTCGTGCCATGCTTGAGTGTTTAGCCATTCTATCCTCGCTTTCAAAGACGAAAGATACCTTTCCCAGCGATTAATCCCTCCTTTAGTTTTTAAGAAACAATTTTAGGTTGGGTTCAATGATCAAATAGGAAATCATTTGACCGAATCGATTTTTCCTCTCCTGGTTTATGGAAACTTATGTTAAATGCAATTGACCGTCGCTCTCCCTCTCCGTCAAACGGATACACCATATGTTCCAACCAACTTGGCCACAAATACAAATCACCAACTACAGGTCTTACCGCCATATTTTGCGGAATCTTGAACATTGATGGACCGATGACTGGCGAGTCACCATATACAAATTGCAAATAACCGTTTTGATTCCCAGATGCATTTCTTAAGTCCAAATCATTGGAACTCTCTTGAATAGCTGGTGGGATTTTGGTGTACAAACTACCGGAAAGTCCTTGTAGAGTCTGAGCGCCATGGTCATGAAGCGGATTGTAATCACCCGCATAGCTGTGTACAGACCACATGGTATACACATGGGCCACCTTTTTGGGTTGGCTAGTATCCTCTGTTCTTTTATAGAAGTAATCGTAGTAGTTGAGGCCCAGACTTTGAATAATATTGATCAAAGGTGTAATTCTGTCTTCTTTCAGAGATATTTCCAGTTGTTTGCCTCTGGTAATTTGGCCAACTAACTTATGCGCATGACTTTTCGCATTTTCATCTGCGAGCATCTCATCAAGGTACTGGTTGACAGGATTAACAATAGCTTTGCCTACACGGGTCTTGAAAATGAAGCTTTGCGTTAGGGGAATAACGTCGACTTCTAGTTGTTTTGTAGTCAATTTTCTAGCCTCTCTCCTGGCTACTGAAGTAAATTTTATCCGAAGCCTTATAAGTTAGGATCTAAAGACAAGGAACATAATAAATTATGATGTTTACACAAAAACTTAACCTTAAATGCTTTTTTATACTTTTTTGACCACTTTGTTTATCCAGTCGAGAAACATCTCGTGTTGATCCGCTTGAAAACGATTAACGTCATTGGGTGTTAAATGTGTGAGAAAATCAGGTGAATCAACCCACTCTCGGCGGATTGATTCCACGCAATTTATGATATCATCAAAATCAGCTTCCTGATCATGCTCGGGTGAAGCGATCAGGCACGGTCGTGGTGAGATTAGACTTAGTATATCACCAAAATCGTATGGGATTTTTTCTTGATCTTCATGAAAGATGCCAAGTAAAGGTTGTAACGCGTGGTGTTCCCAAATTCGGCGAATTCCACCGGTTGGCTTAACGTCAGTATCCGTACGAAGCGGTGTGAAACCGCAAAATGATGCTACGCCGCTGATTCGATCATCTAAGGCAGCAGCGTATAATCCAACCATGCCACCCAGAGAATAACCAAGCAAATAAATATGGTTGGTATTAATTTTCGGCATTTTGCCCTTGGAACACCCCGTACCATCGATCAGGAAATCGACTGCATACTGGACATCACAAATCATCCGACCGAGTTTGGACCACTTCGGATATGCATTGTAAAACTCACTCCCCTCAAGAAGACGAAGACCAAAACCAAGTTGATCAAAGGCAAGGACAACACATCCTTGTTGGGCAATGCGATAATAGACGGTTGTTCCTTGAACACCATACCCTTCGTTATAACCGGAATGGTATGAAAAGGGATGAAGCCAGATGATAACGGGGACAGAACCTTCAGAATTCGGATTATAATACAGATTTCCTCGAACGTTACAACCAAAATGAACTGGCAAACGGGTTGTGGTTTCGACATGCCATCTATCATGCGTCATCAGCTCAGATTCGGCTAGATTCAGAAATGATGATGCCATATTATTTGATCTAATTTCCTTTGGTTTTTGCCCCAGTGACCACAGGATTCGTTCTAGTGGATTACCATTTGGAACCTGTAAATCTTGATCACTTAGCTGGGATTTCCATTCACGCCAATTAAAATCATGAATTAATTTTTCGCAAAAAGCGGGTTGCTTTGAATCAAGCCGGTCGAATACCAAATCGAACCAATCCATATTTTCTGCAACATGTTCTTCGGTAATAGGTGTATGTCCGCCAGAACGATAACTGAGATATAGGTTCTGAGGATAACCTAAAAACCTATACACTTTTTTACCTTCCAGATACCCTTTTTCCACGGCAAAGGTGGGCTCACACCCATCGTTGTGGGCAGTGTGGATTAAGCATAACCTAGGTGCGATCAGTGCGTACCATCCGTGGGAATCAATTGGAAGTTGGTGTTCGCGTCCCGTATAGGATCTTAAACTTGGTAGGAACCATTCGCCGGGAAAATCCTCAGGCGTTTCCGCAAACGTATCACGTGCAGTAAAGCGATAAGGGCATGATGCGGGTGACCCGGGACTACGAGCGATAACAGCTGTAATTCGATCATCAAATGCTGCCGCAACCATTGATTGTTTTCCATAACGCGAGAATCCAATAATCCCAATTTGCTCGCTCATAACATTATACCCATATTGCGGTTCAAGCAGATAATCAAGTGATCGACTGGCCAGCCATGCTTTGGTAGAAATCTCTGTCCAGTTCACATCAGGATACTCAGCACGAAAATCGTTCCAAACACTTTCGTACCGAGGATAATCGGCTTCTTGGTGGTGACTGTCAACGCCGGGGTATAAGCAGACGAGGTATCCTCGTGATAGTGCTGCTTCCGCCCATGGTATCTGGTAATCACGAGGTTGAATCAACAAAATTGGTGCGGGAGAATGTCCAAATGGTATCCATACCCACATGTCCATGGACACCTGATTGGGTGTGTTAAAAACTAGTTGAATTCGCCTCCGGACTGAGCCATCCGTTTTCGATATTTCCTCTAGTGTTCGCGTGCCAATAATTGCCGGTATAACGTCTGGGAAATTTCCAATGAAATATTGACATATAAGACGGCGAATCTCTGATCTTCGGCGTTCCCAATCACCCGCAGTTTCGACATAAGTTCCATCAAGGAATTCCAGCAGAGGAGGCAAATCTGATCGCATATCCTGCTTCCTTTCAACATCAACCATAAATTTAATTTAGCTTAAACTGGGGAAGTTGAACGAGATTAAATCGAGGCACCAATGTCTCCCGAGATGTGATATAATGGCGACAAAATATTAAGTGGAACTTATTTAGTGCGAAAACGCTTCTATCTTATAATATTCACTCTCTTTATAGCAATATTAAATCTTAACGCCCAAGAAATAAAAAAACAGCCTATACCAATTGGTATGTTTAATGTTTATGCTAGTAGTGATGCTAACAATTTGAGCTTGGCCACACCTGATCTGCGCGAAGTTTGGCAGGGCGTACCAACCGACTGGCATGGGGGACATTACCCCTACGAAGCATGTAATCTGGTTCAACACTATTGGCCAAAAGACATCTCCTACGAACCGAATGCCGCAACTGAGTGGTGGAAAGTTTTTCTCCAAGAAGTATACCAGCAAGGTAACATCAACGGGGAAGTTCGCCTACGAGCCATTGTTGGAGATTTGTTTCCCCAATATAGTAGAAGAGGTGATGCTTGGCTAACACGTTTTATTCAGGATCTGTGTGAGTGGGAGAAGAGCGGACCACAAGCCGGTGTGATTGGTGGCTGGTATCTGGTCGAAGAGCCGATGGGATCAAAGCATAATTATGATCCAGACAAGTTCGAAACCATGATTGAAGTCATCAATCAAGCGGAATCATCTGGTGGGTATCCCCGTCATGACCGCTATGTTGATGTGTCGTTTGATGGCGCATATTATACCTCCACAAAACTCAGGCGGTTTTGCCGACCAGCTGATGTAGTCATGATTAGCTCAAGTAGTTATATCTGGATGACACGTTACGAGCAGCCAGTTTATAATCCAAAATATCGGGATTTGGCTTGGTGTCTGAACCAGTTTCGAAGTATTGTATGGCCAGATCGGGATCTATATGATTTACCGTATCCGCAAATACACCTTGTTTTACAAGCCTATGATCCAATTGGATATCGTCAGCCAACGCATTGGGAGATACGTCAGCAGATTCGAGAAGCGTTGACACCTGACATGCAATTGCTGGGAAACCGCACAGTTGAGCCCGCAGATGGAATATGGTTTTTCTGGTGGCCAGGGTTAACATTCGAGAATCGGGAACAAGTGGATGATTGGCTCCATGGCCGACGTGTTGCTGAAGCAATTGAATTAGAAATTGCTGATTTGAACAATAGATCTACCGAGGTTCGTTCAGGCAATGTTCCAGCTCGTTCGGGATTCGCATTTGATCTCTCGACACCGTTTAATCCAGACGACCAGATTGTTCCGTACGACCTTGCACAATCCGGCGAAGTTCAGATTGAGATTCATGATACGGATGGGGTTCGAATCGATTTACTCAACATGGGCATTCAGAGCCCAGGAAGTCTTCGTAAGTTTGGTGGCCCTAAATGGCAACCAAACTGGTCTTTGGACGACGATACCTACATTTTCCTGCTTTATGTCAATGAACAGCTCATGGACCGGAAATCTGTCCAAGTTCAACGCCAGCTTTCAATTCAAAGCCGTTCGCATCAAATCGGTATGTGGTCGAATGACAACACAATCGAGGTGGAGTGGCATCCTGCATCGGATACGAAAGGGCTGAGGGGATTTTCACATGCATGGGATCAGACAGCCGAAACCTTCTTATCGGATACCATTACGCTGGATGAATTCCAGCGGTCACTGGCAAGCGTGCCACTTGAGGACGGTAGTTCCCATTACTTTCATCTTAGTGCGGTTGACAAAAACAATAATTTGAAAACGCCATCACATCTCGGTCCTTTCTTAATTGATGCTACACCACCAACCCCACCCTCAAATTTAAAGAGTTCCAGTCATCAAACCGGTATTTGGACTGCTTTGAGTGGAGTGACTATCAGTTGGATTGACAGTCAAGATGAAACCAGCGGGCTGCTTGGATACTCGATTCTCTGGGATCAGCAACCTATTTCAACTCCGCCTGAGGTAATCGACATTGGTAGTGCGGTAACCGGATTTGTAACGCCACAGTTGACCGATGGACGATGGTACGTCCATCTTCGATCGACAGATGCCGCTGGGAATTGGAGTCTTGGTACAGCACATTTTGGTCCTTTCATGATTGACACTGGGTCGCCTGAGCCACCATCTGGTCTGTATAGTACCTCGCATAAACTCAAAAGATGGTCAAGCCAAAACCGAATTTCGTTATCTTGGAACGCTGGGTCGGATCAACAAAGTGGGATTTCCACCTACCTGATCCTCTGGGATCAATCACCCGATTCCATTTCAAACGAGAAGTCGTATCGACACACGCTGACAACCTATACCAGCCCGGTATTAGCAGATGGTACAAACCACTATGTTCATATTAGGTCTATGGACAAAGTAGGTCTCATGTCAGCCGAGACGTTGCATCTTGGCCCCTTCCAGATAGATACTGCACCTCCCAGTCCAACCAGAAATTTGGCTGTATATTATCCGCCTGATACAACGAAAAAATTAGACATCACAAAGTGGCAAAACGGGCAGGAATTCATCCTCGCTTGGAAACATGAAACCACTCTGGAAATTAACAGCTATTCCGTCAGGCGTACATATCTAGATAAAAATTCAACTACCATAAAAGTTCAAGGGACGCAATTAATGCAGTCAAACCTTGATGACGGAACTTGGCAATTTGAAGTTCGACCAATCGACCACGCTGGGAATGTTGGAGATCCATCTGCAATTTCCATCAAAATAGACACTCAAATTTCCACACCTCAGGTCATTTCCAACACCCATACTGATTCTGAAAAATGGTATGCTAATGCGTCTCCTCAATTAATATGGCAGGTTGGTGAAGACCTATCTGGTATTGCGAAGTATCTTGGAAACTGGGATGAGTCGCCCGATACCATACCGACGCAACCTGTTGGTGATATGTCTAATCTTGCTGACGGGATTCACTTTTTTCATTTTCGGATGGTTGACAATGCGAGTAACACTAGCCAAACTGCGCATTTCAAGGTAAAAATTGATAGTGCTATTCCCAGCGCGCTAACTGTCGAATCAGAAACACATAACCCAAGTGATTGGTCTAATACAAAAGTAGCAGATCTACGCTGGAAACCGTCTCAGTCGCTGAGCGGTAATCATCGATACAGCTATTTAATAGATAATACCTCTGATACGATCCCGGATGACAAGCCGGAATCGGTTGAATCCGCACGCATTCAACGAAGACTAGACGATGGTGTCTGGTATTTCCACATCAAAGCAATTAGTCAAACTGGTGTTGCCGGTGTAACAACACACTTTCGCATTCGTATTGACACCAAAATCATTAAACCGATCGTCTTGAGTCCAACACATCCAGACAGTGAGGCGTGGTATGGTAGCCCCAAACCCCAATTTAGTTGGACACTGAATGACGATCTATCTGGCATCTCACAGATCTATGGCGAATGGAATAATCTATCAAATACTACTCCAGACAAATTAATCGATGATCACCTCATTAATAAGAATCTAGCCACTATCAACTTGTCGAGTGGCGTATGGTTTTTTCATCTAATGATAGTTGATAATGCTGGCAATCGAAGTGAACCAGTACATTTCAAAATCCAGATGGATGCAGCGGCACCCAAACGCCCAATCTTAGTATCTGGCACACATCCCAACCGGAAATGGCGTGCGACGTCATTAGTCGATATCCGGTGGAATATCCGACACAATCTGAGCGGGATTTCTGGTTATAGTTTTATGGTAGATCAAAGCCCAAACACCACACCGGACACGAAAATTGACAGTTTTGATGCTGTTTATCAAGCCGATTTGGCAGATGGTGTTTGGTTCTTTCACGTTCGATGTCGAGGTAACACTGGTGTTTGGGGAGATACTTCACACTATGAAGTACGAATTGACTCAACTCCACCTGTTGTCACCGTGGTACAGCCCACTGGTGGGAATTGGACATCTCAACCAGTCAAAATCTTCCGTGGTCAAATAACTGAGGAGATGTCTGGCATCGATGATGAGGTCTTCACTTATCGATACAGTAATTTTGACTGGCAGCCATTTCAAAACGAAGATCTGAAAAATTGGTATGACACAGACGAAATTCCTGAAGTTAACCAATCAAATGGCTCCGAATTTCAGATTCGTGTTCGAGACATTGCTGGTAATGTCGGTTTCTCAAACGTTGTCAAACTCTTTGTGGACACGGAATTACCTTCACTCACCTTAAATAGTCCTACTCACCCCAAACAGGATATTTGGGTGTCTAATACTCTAGCCATCGTGAAATGGTCGATGGATACGGATTTTTCCGGCATCAGCGAATACTACGGTGAATGGGACGATCAGCCCGGTACTATCCCGACAGTTCTAATGCAGAACGGTGGTAATCTACAAACAACGAAAACACTAACGGACGGCATTACATATTTTCATCTGACGGGTGTCGATCACGCTGGTAACCACAGCAAGGTTGTTCATCACCGTTTCATGATTGATACTCAGTCACCTACAGCACGTATTTCGATCCAGAAGGCCGTTATTGTTGATCAGAAACCAAAACGTATTCGATTTTATCCCGCAGATAATGCACGGGTAAATTCTGGTAAGGTTCAAGTGACCCTAGAGACGTCTGAGAGATTGGTTGAGTTGCCCAAACTGTTATTCGATCCAACCGGCAAACAACTCATCCCCCTTGATCTAGCAAAGAATGGTGACCAATGGACAGCCAGTTTTCCTGTTACGATTGAAACTGGTGATGGTATTGGTAAATTTCGCTTTAGTGGGATCGACCGAGCAGGCAATACTGGAGAATCAATAGTTAGTGGAAGAGAGGTCATTATTGAGACGTTAATTCGATCTGATCTGAAGATTGATCAAGACCGAATTGTCGCACAAGACGCCATTGTTACCGTTCCACCTAATGCTATACGTGAAGATCTCTACCTAAATCTCGAAAAGCTAAAAGACCACAATGGGTTTCGATTAATTGCGTTTAATAAAGATAAGATTCCGTTTCAGAAACTTACCTTCTCCAAACTGATTACGCTGCAATTTCCTGTTGAGCCAATCAATGGTGAAAAACACATTGTCTTTTATAATGATAATATTATGCGTCACGCTATCGGCACCTCAGATTATGGGGATCAAGTAAGTTTCAGAGTAAACCAAACTGGTGAATTCTGGATTGGATCTGCACCGGAATCGGATCGAAAGATCTCAGCTGGATGGGCGGCGCCGAACCCTTTCGCCCCAGCAAATAATCCCACCATTTTTCACGTCCAGACACAAGATACCTACCAAAGTTTCACTATCGATATTTTTAACTTGACGGGGCAAAAGATGCGAACTCTTCGCAATGGTTCTAACATCTGGGATGGCAAAGATGGAAGCAACCAACTGGTAGAAAGTGGTCTATATATCTATCAGATTAGAACTGATGATGAAGTGATTAACGGTACGGTTGTGGTCATTAGATGAACCAAGTCCCTTTTCAACAACATAAGATTCTTTCCGTATCTCCGATAGCCTTAGCGGCATTTTTCCTGCTGTTCGGCTATGAGTTTATTCGGGCGGTTTCAGATTCTTTATTCATTGATGCTTATGGAGCTGATAATCTTCCTTGGGTTATGGCAGCTGTATTTCCCGGCGTGTATCTGCTGATCTATATTTATGGTCGCCTTCTTTCGCGGGTTGGTGCCAATCGTGCTTTGCTAATTACATCCGTGTTTTCGATGGTCATGATTGTAATAGCTTACAGTCTAATCTTGAGCGGTTATCTAATTGCTACAGCGGTTATCTATGTCTTTCGAGAAGCATACATCGTTCTAATTATTGAGCAATACTGGTCTCTTATCAATAGCGTACTCAGCTCCGAACAAGCACGTTATGTTAACGGTCCTTTTTGCGGTTTGGCTTCTTTGGGATCAATTGCTGGGGGCTTTCTTGTAGGACAAGTTGCAACACCGTTAGGATCCGAGACACTGTTACTTTTTACAGCTGGATCTTTGTTGCCTGCCGCCATATGCTCTTCTGTTGCCTATGCATTAACAGGAGAGCCCAAACCTTCGGAGGTAGAGCAGGGGGGGAAATTTGGCCATACTGGACTAAGAATCTTTTTCCGATCCCGATACTTGATTTTGGTCGCTTTGCTGGTTGTGACAACACAAATTGTCTCTACCGTGCTAGATCTTAGATTCAAGGGATTGGTCGAAGTTGCCAACCCTTTCAAAGACGCACGAACAGCATTTTTGGGCAACTTTTATGGAACACTCGGGATAGTCGCGGCAGTTTTGCAGTTCATTGCTACACCGTTGTTGCTGAGACTCGCACCAATCCGAATTGTGCATTTGAGTATTCCGGTTATACATCTTATCACTTGCGGTATACTCACTATTACACCATCTCTATGGAGTGCATCTACAGCATTCCTTCTCTTCAAAGCCCTTGACTATTCGATTTTTCGAGGTGGCAAGGAAATCTTTTATATCCCTTTACCCTTCGATGCTCGTTATCGGGCTAAGCAAATTATCGATTCTTTTGGATACCGGGCTGCAAAGAGTGGAAGTGCTTCTCTAATAGTGCTTCTTGGTTTAGCTAATACAACCTTCTCTATCATTGCCATGATTTTTGCTAGCATATGGTCGGTTATCGTTTTCAATTTGACAAAAAAATATCAGGATCTTATATCCTCAGAATTGGAAGATGGTTAATTGACATCATAAAGTAAATTTTGCTATAATTCATACGGTTGTGGTCGAAAAACAAAGAGATTTAATTAGGATCAGTCTAAATAAGAAACTGTAATCCAAATTTATAAAGATATTAGGAAAATCATGACAGTTACAGAATCAGTCAGGAAATAGCGATGAAATTTCAAGGTGTCTTTACACCAACGATTACGCCTCTTGATGAAAATGAGCATGTTGACGAAATTAGCTTTGTCGCCCACATCAATCGCCTAATAGATCACGGAATTCACGGTCTATTTTTGCTTGGCAGTTCAGGAGAATCAGTTGCACTAACAATGGACCAACGTCGCAGAGCGATAGAAACCGCAGTTAATGCTGTCAACGGTCGAATTCCAATTATCTGTGGAGTAATGGGACCGAGTACAAAACAGGTTATCAAGAACATACATGTTGCACAACAATTTGATGTCTCAGCCGTTGCCGCGACTCCACCGTATTATTATCCATCAACCGGTGAAAATGACATTAAGAGTTTCTACGGAACGATTGCCCAAGACAGTGATTTGCCAGTTTGCATTTATAATATTCCGGTGATGGTTAAAACCGAAATTCAGCCAGAAACGGTTCGGGATCTAGCAGATAAATATGGGAACATTGTTGCTATCAAAGACAGTACTGGAGACTGGACCACTTTTATGAAACTACATGCATACTTGGGACATGATCAGAATTTCTCGATTCTGCTTGGTTCCCACACAATGGCAGGTGCGGCCATAACGTTTGGTGCAGATGGAGCGATTATTTCAATATCCAATGTTGATCCGAAGCGAGCAGTTAATCTATATAATGCAGCCAAAGGTTGTCAGATCGACGAGGTAGATCGTATCAACAAAGAGCTCTTAGATCTAGGGAAACTTTACTCTTATGGAGCACAAATCAGTTGTCTTAAAGCGTGCATGGAATTAATTGGGATCTGCAGTGATAAGACGACAAGTCCGCTCCTACCACTAGGAACAAGTCACAAACTCGAATTAAAGGAACTTCTGTCCAAGTATAAACTCGTTTAGCAACCTACTAGGAATGAAAAGCCATGACAGAAATATCATGTGATAAAAGGATTGATGTTCCCAAAAGCCTTTCAGACAATCAAGTTCAGTTCTTTATCGAAAACGGATATATCGCTGTACCAAACCTAATTGAGTCGGATGAAATCGAAGAATTGCGTGAAGATACTGTCCATATTGCGCGTGGTGGATATCCGTGTGAGGCGGTTCAACCGGTTTCTGAAAACCTAAGCGACGATCAAATTTTAGCGAGTATTTTATGTATTCACCAACCCCACTTCATCAGTCCAGTCATGAAAAAATATGTAAAACACCCTGAACTTTGCGGCGTGTTAAGTCAAATTACTGCCGCGCACATTCCATTTTGGGATGGTAGCGTTAAATGTATGCAGTCAATGTTATTTGTGAAACCATCCGGCTTTCAAGGCCAATCGTGGCATCAAGACGAAATATATATCCCGACACGTGACCGGTCCCTGATAGGAGGTTGGATTGCTATGGATGACGCCACAGTTGAAAACGGTTGCCTTTGGGTAATTCCCGGCTCACACCGAATGGGATATCTTTATTCGCAAAAACCTCATGATAATCCGGAAGAATTTGATTCGGCAGACCTGGAAAGCTACGGTTTTGATGAAACGCTTGAGGTGCCAGTTGAGGTAAAAGCAGGGACTGTTGTCTTCTTCAATGGTTACTTGCTTCATCGCTCACGCAAGAATCGAGGGCAGACATATCGGAGGGTGTTGGTAAACCACTATTGCAACGCGTGGTCGCTCTTACCTTGGAGCATTAAAGAGGGGGAAAGACCCGCCAATGCCGACCGCCGTGGTGTTATCCCGGTTTCGGGGGTAGACCCCTATGCCTGGAAAGGTTACGAAGCAACACCAAAGAATGTACATTTCCGGCATTGCAAGGCGGTCAATGATTTAAAAACACAGCTGTAAACAATTAAAACCACCCTGATTTTTTACGTTTGAAAAAATAAAACGCTTGTGCTATACTGAGATAACCAGGTTATATATTAGTGGAGAGATAAGATGAAAAAACGGCATATCTACAATTGGATTCCAACAGCAGTTGGCTTGTTTACGCTAATTCTACTCATGGCAGGTTGTACAGGAGGAACGTCCTTGCGACATTTACCACCACTTCAACCAAATGTGCCAGGTAAACTGGGTGTTCCAAGTGGTTTGCCCAAAGGCATGGTAGCAGTGGTACCGCCAATGAATGAATCCGGCGAAATTGATGAGTCGGCTCTTGGTGAAACGTTAGAAGGATTACTAAAGGACGAAAACAACTGTGTCTTCTTTGTTGAAAAGAACGAGGTAGGTCCCAACGCAAGTCCGGAGGAAGCCGCGCTAGCTTTCGAACTCACTCCAGAGCAACATGATAAGGTTATGGAAATCGCTCTGGAAAAGTATGAAAGTGATACGGCTGCCAGTAAAATGGCCATTCTTACACTTGGTCGAGATAACTTAAGAAAGCCAAAATATACAATGATAAGGGATGGCATAACGCTTACCGTCACTTACTGGCGTGATGCGGACCTCAATCGAAAGTTTAATCGAGGAAATGCAACTTCCGTCTTTTATCAGTCGGAAGCTCTGCATCAGGGCGATAAAACTGACGTCTTTTATATAGAAATTGCCAATCATCGGAATAGCAAACTCCTTTTTAACGTTCGAAAATGGAGTATCGAAGACTCCAACGATAATTTCTATTCCGGTATGAATTTTAAGGATCTAAAAGAACGCCTAACAATGATGAGTCGAGTCGGTGGCTTGGCTGTGAAGAATGGGTTAGTACAAGCGAAAGAAATTCTGCTGGAGAAACAAATGGCACGTATGGAAGATGGTGTCAGTGAAATGAAGGATGGTGAACCAGGTACGATGGCGGGTTTCGCCGCGTTTCGACAAGTTAAAATGAATGGGAAAAGCGTGATCCAAAAAATTCTAATCGAAAAAGCACCGCCGCCAGACCAGCCTGCAGGACGTTTTCAACTAGCTTCGTTTGAATTCCCCTATTTCCATCATCGTGGGATTCGCGAAATGCAGCCACCGCCTATGAGGTACTAAAGACAAAACAACACAGGATATTTGTGGTATAAAAGACCGGGTGAAATAAATTTTCACCCGGTCTTTTTGTATCTTGCGATATCTCCATCATCGTAAATAATAATTAAGTGGCCGTCCTCTATTTTTACGACCGATTCCCCACGAAAAACTTCTGTTCCTATCATTGGGATTTCCGTTTTAATCTTCCCAGTATTTACTGAAGCTTCAATTGTTTCACCCATAACTTTGTTGCCACTGACTTCGTAATTCCCTGTTGCACGCACAATCAATTTTCCAAAGGCAACAGAATGGATTATGGCAGTTACCGACCAACTGAGATCCGATTTGGTTACCAAAATCATCTCTGGTAATTTTTCGAAGTCGTTGGGTTCGTAATCAACCAGTTGCCAAGTTCCAACAATATCGATATTACCATCACTAACTCTAACTGGGTTTTTCTCGGAGTTTTCCTCTAGTTCAGAATCACTACATCCAATACTAACCACCCAAACAAGAACTATTGCAAATAATAGGCTGAACCGCTTTTTCATCTACTCGTTCTCACCACTTCTCCAATCAGGAATTTCCGCCTATTTTTTGATTCTTGATTTAGCAACAACAACAATCCGCCGTCCTTTTCGATTCCCTCAGCAATGCCACTAAAGGTTTTTTCAGCCGTTTGTATCTCAATTTTCCGACCAAGAATGGAACACAATTGATTGCTCCTTTCGATGAGAGGCCCCGTTTGACTGTTTTTCAAATCAAAGTAATATTTCTCGATCCATCGCAGAATTGCTCCTAATAACGTAATTCTACACCATGTTTCGCCACTTTCGATTTGCAGAGAGGTTGCCGTTTGCCGAAGACCTATTGGGAAACTTTCAACGTTTACGTTTACACCAAACCCAAGGACCAGAAAAGGTTGTCGCCTATGGTCATATTCCAATTCAGCTAATAAACCTGCAACTTTCCTTCCATTTACCTGCACATCATTCGGCCATTTGATTTCTGTGGATAATCCTGTGCACTCACGAATCGCATCCGCAACTGCCACAGCACCAATTAAACAGGGCAACCCAATCTGACTTTTAAGTAGCCAGTGTCGCAAAATCACCGTTGCTAAGATATTTAATCCTGGTGCCGAATACCATGTTCTGGAATGCCTGCCTCGTCCAACTGTTTGATCTTCAGCTATAACGAGAGTCCCTTCAGGTTTGAATTCTTTTCCCAGGCGGATGGCGACATTATTGGTTGAATCAACTTTATTGAAAGTCTCAGTGTAACAACCAATAATCTGCGTGCCAAAATCGACGCCTTGGGAGTATAGGTTACTTTGACCAGGCAAGTGGGAAATTTTCACCTGTTAGTTTTTCATTATGGGCTACATTCTCAACAAACGGTTTCATTACATGATCACGAGTTTCATCATAAACCGTTTCTTCCGTCATGTAATGGATGGCAATAGCACGACGTTTCTGATTGCTGTTATTTGCATGCGATCCATGCCACGTTAACGCATGATGATAATGTACATATCCCTTTGGAACGGCACACAACGAGATTTTGATATCATGTTCCTCAAATTTTTCCGGAGTGTTTTCAAAACTCCCAAAAGTATGAATAAAATTGATTTGATTCCCCCAGAGATGCGACCCTTCAACCATGCTCATACAACCATTCTCTTCATTGGCATCATCTAGCGCAATCCAGGCAGACATCTGTGTTGTTTTAGGGGTTAGAATCGGCCAATATGGGGAGTCCTGATGCCACATGTTTACTCCGCCTACTTCAGAAGGTTTGTATTGGATTTGGTCATGCCATACCCGTAGTTCCTCCGCGTCCATTAATTGAGCGATTTCCTCCACAATGGTTTGATTTTTCATCAGTCGATGATATGCATGGCTGGCTTCCCAAATGTTAACTATCTGCCATACCGGTGCATCTGGTTTGCCAGATAAATTGACAATTCGCACAGGTTGTGGCTTGGACTCATCATTTCCATCAGTTATGACACGATCAAGTTCTTGCCGTAGCTCATCAACTTCTTCATCAGTTAATATCTTTTGACCGAGTAAGAACCCTTTTGTCCGGAATTCTTGGATTTGACTGTTGGTTAACATCTATGCCTCCAACGAGAGAATAGTTTAATCTGCGAAAAGTATATGAAAAAACCTTTCTCTTTGCAAGGCATTCTGATTCCTTGAAGGGTTGGCAGAAATGTGCGATAATTGGCTTAGATTTACCTCTTTTGTACATCGAACTCAAACAACAGGACTTATGCAAGATTTACGTACATCTGTTGAGAAAATTCTTGGTTGTGACTTGGCTATGTCCATCGGTATTAACGACGAGATTGAAGCCGAAAAACGGATTGCGAAATTCCTTAGCGCCCTTGAGAATTTACCAACTACAGATCTATACCGTTTGATTGATCCACAATGGGTGGTGCTTGCCGCTGGAATCGGCACTCGCATTGATCCGTCATCACGACTTAATAAGAACCTCGATATATGGATCGGTACAGAGAATGTTCTTCAACTGTCCCGCCGATACTTACTTGGAACACGCCCACATATAGTAGTCATCAATCCACAGATGGCAGAACGATTCAGTCAGTTTGACCAAACGGAAATTGATCTGCGGCTAGGAACCAATGCAATTACCTGTGTCCAACCGGAACCCGATGGTACTGGCGGCGCGTTACGTGCAGCGTTAACCGAAATTAAGAACTCCACGTCTGAATTTGTCGGTGTTTCCTTCGGAGATGAACCATTTCTCAATCAAGCCATGTTCATACAGACGCTAGTATCACACTTTATCGCTCAGGCGGATGTAACATTGTGCGCAAAAGCACCAGAAACCGTAGTAGACAAAGGTGGCCTCTTTTTTGATGCAGATGGAAGATTTTGCGGTACCACAGAATGGTATGACATGACTCAGGCTGAACAATCCCACATGCGGGAGAATTTGGAACAGGGGAATGCCTATACGAACACCGGGATCACCTTAATCCGCCGCCAAGCCATGATTGAACGAATGGACAGGCTGAAACCGCACAAAAACGGAACCGAGTTTCATCATGTCGATCTCGTTCGTCTATTTTACGAGGATGGTTTGTCAACGAACGCGCACATTTACCGCAATAAAATTGTTTCAGGAGTGAACCGCTGGTCGAATGTACTGATAGGAGAAAATATGATTTACGAAGCAAGACGGCAACAATTAGCCCAGCAGGGAGTTCGTGTAGATCCTTCAGCACAGATTACATTGGAGAATAACATTATCCAGATTGGTAGCGGTTGCCACCTGATTGGAAAGGTGCATCTAGATCAAAATGTAATCATTGGCGATTATTGCCGCTTGGAAAATGTTGTGTTGACAGGAAACTGCGTTGTTGGAGACTTAGTTGGATTGAAAAATGTCGTAGCAAATGACACAATTTTTGAGGCTAATCCCGTTGGTTCATCAATCACAGAACCAATTTTTGGCCTAGCAGTGCAAAGCCAGATTGAGGACAGTAAGTTCAATTGTGTAAAAGTTGGACATGCAGTCGATTTGCGCTCAATTCAGGCGTTTGGCACGGTTATCCCACCGCAAATTTCACTGAAGGAGCGAGTGCTTGGTGTACCTGTTAAACCTAAGAATTGGTGGTTTGATCTATTAGTCGATTCCGATTATAAACCGGGTATTTTTGCTTTTGGTGAAAAGAAACATCTGCCTGATTGGAAGAAACTTCGCGATCATGTCCGTTCACACTCGGAAAATGAGTTGATTGCCCGCTCCATCCAAAATCCTGATCTTTGTCAGATTGCTGTCCAAGCAGTTGTGGATTTGTTAGATCTGGAGCAATCTGACGGTACATACATTACAGATCAGTTCACGGCAGAAGAAATCTGGGGAGCTATCTTTGAGATGGTTAAACTCAGTACTGGCAAACAAGATCCGTACCGCAAAGAAAAGCTGGCAGCCAGACAAACAGCGTATCTATTAATTCATCAATTTCAAGATCAGGATCTGGATTGGATTGAAAGGTTAAAATTGGTCATTGCTGGAAACCTAATTGATTACAGTAACACCAGAGTCGTCAATAACCTGAGTCATAACCCGAGATATTTTGAAGAATCTTTACTGGTTGCATTATCATCCGATTTTTCGATCAATTGCTTCAGTCAGTTTCAGGAATACGTAATTGAAGCGTCTCCCAAACGATTGGTCTGGTTAATCGACAATGATGGTGAATCCATTTTTGATATGTGGTTCATCGAACAACTGGCAGAATTGGGGCACCAGGTTGTTGTAGTTGGAAAACAAGAGCCTGCCAGTAACGATACTACGTTGGCAGACCTTCATGAAATTTCAAGATCCCCAGAATTCCAGAAACTGCGAGATCAGATGCGATATGGACATGTCACTTTTATTGCCTCTGGATCCGCAACTATCGGTACAAATTTAAACCAGTCCACCTCAGAATTTGCTAACGCGTTACTCGATGCAGACATCATTATCGCCAAAGGACAAGGCAATTTCTTCACCACACAAGGACTGAAAAAGGATACTTTTTACTTGCTACTGTCGAAAGGAATTACTTCGGAAGAGTCCACGGGCGTGATTGCTGATCGAAGTAAAGCCATTGACGGTTTGATTTTGGGATATGTCCCAGCCAATGTCCGTTTGGAAAACACGCTCAAAGACTATTGCCAACAACAAAATTGAAATAGCCATCTGGTCTAAAGATATCCATTGTATTAATCATGATCCTGCAACTTTGATCCAGATAGGGAAATATTTATTGTCACATATATGACAGGGTGATATAATAAACAGTATTGGCATGAAACCCATGCAAAATTAATATTTAATTAGAATTACTTAACATTATAAGGAGACAATCATGAGATTGGCAATGTCCATTGTCACAATCATTTGTTTTGTGTTTCTCACTTCGATAATGCATGCAGCTGACAAATCTTTAGTACTTCATTTGTCCTTTGATGAAGGGTCGGGCGATACTGTCAAAGATCACTCATCATATGGAAATGATGCCAAGGTCACAGGTGCCAAATGGGGAGAAGGTAAGTTTGGCGGCGGAATGAAATTCGGGGCCAACGCTTTCTGTGAGATCGCTGATAGCGATAGCCTTGACCTGACAACTGCCATGACAATCAGCATGTGGACAAAAGTATCCAAAGGAGGCGGCACGCAGAGCGGTATTGAGAAACAACCAGCCTGGCAGGATGGAGAATACAATCTATGTCCTGAATACGGCGGGGGAGTTCTGTTGCAAGCCAAGGATTTACCCGCGGCATGTGCTGATACAGCAGTTACTCCAACCAACGTTCTAGACGAAAAATGGCACTCCATTGCCGGAACTTGGGACGGAAAAGTTATCAAGGTCTATATAGATGGAGAAGTAAAGAAAGAACTACCGTGTGTCGGTAAATTGAAGGTTGGGAATGGTGCGGCTTACGTTGGTTCCAGAGGAGGAACAGCACGTTGGGTGTTGGGATCTCTCGATGAAATTAAAGTTTATAATCGAGCCCTGTCATCAGCGGAAATAAACAAAGATATGGAAAACCCAACAGCTGTGTCACCGGCTGGTAAAGTAACGACCTCTTGGGCGGACATTCGATCCAGTCTGTAGTTTAGTCATTTGATAATCAAGGGAGGCATAATAAAACGTGCCTCTCTTGATTATTAATAACAGGAAAAATGATGACACCAAATCCTATTATTCTTGTTATCATCGCATGCTTCTGCCTAACACCTGCGCTTCTTCAAGCCGTCATTGACCCCACAATAGTTCTCTATTTACCATTTGACGAAGGAACAGGGAAAACTGCCAAAGATGTGTCAGATTTTGGTAATCACGCAACCATTATGGGGAATGGAAAGGCTAAATGGACTGCAAAAGGAAAGGACAATAGCGCCATCGAGTTTACTTCAGGTGGTTATTTAGTCGTTGCTGACGCTGACAGCCTCGATCTAACAACCGCCATGACAATCAGCATGTGGGCAAAACTGATGGTGAAAACTGGCGAATGTTGTCAAGGTGGTATTGAAAAAGAGCCAGCATGGCAAGCAGGGGAATACAATTTGCTGGCCGAATATAATGGGGGTATCCTTCTCCAAATGATGGAGCTGCCAGACGCCTGTAATGACGACCTAATTGGGCCAAGCATTATTGATAAAACATGGCACCATGTTGCTGGAACTTGGGATGGCAAGATGATACGAATCTATCTTGACGGCGAAGAGGTTGGTGAAATGCCCTGCAAGGGCAAACTGAGTAAAGGTAGCGGAGATCTCTTTATCGGTTGCAGAGGGGGGTCAGGCCGTTGGACAGAAGGATTTCTGGATGAAATTAAAATGTATAATCGTCCCTTAACAGAAGAAGAAATTGTGGAAGATATGAAGAATCCCAAACACAATCTTTCTATTTCCCCTGCCGATAAAGTGACTACCACTTGGGCCATTATCAAATCCAGCTTGTAATTCACTTAACCTGATTTACAAGAGAGATCCGGTAAAATATCTTCTTGTAACTCCTAATCAATAAAAAGGAGAAGGCAATGAAATCAAACTTCCTTATTCTAACTATCATCATGTGTTTCTGCCTAATCCCTGTGCTTCTTCAAGCCGGTATTGACCCAACAATAGTTCTTTATCTACCCTTCGAAGAACAATCGGGGAAAGTAGCTGAAGATCTATCGCAATTTGGTCATAAAGCCGAATTTCGCAAGAAGACAGCTTGGGCTGCAGCCGGTAAACATGGCGGTTGCATTGAACTAGGAATAGGCAACTGGTTAGAAGTTAAAGATCACGACAGTCTTGATCTCACTAACAAGATGACGATTATGTTTTGGTCAAAATTGATGAGAGCTTCTGGCGATGTCCAGAGCGGCGTAGAAAAAGAACCCGCTTGGCAGGTAGGGGAGTATAACCTATTGCCTGAGTATGGCGGTGGAATCCTGTTGCAAGCTAACGATTGGCCTGACGAATGTGACGATGAGGCAATTGGTGGTCCCATAACAATTGACAAACAATGGCATCATTGTACTGGCACGTTCGACGGTAAAGAGATTAAAATCTATGGTGACGGAAAGTTACGAAAAGAACTCCCATGCAAAGGGGCGGTAGAGAAAGGAAATGGGAATCTGTATATCGGATGTCGTGGTGGAAGCGGTCGATGGATCGATGGGTTCCTAGACGAAATTAAGATGTATAATCGTGTCTTGACCGAAGCAGAAATTGTCGAGGATATGGAAGATCCAATGCATAATCTTTCTGTTTCCCCAGCCGACAAAGTTGCCACCACTTGGGGACTACTGAAAATGGCGAGTTTCTAATAGAGTATTAGTCTCTATAAATACGAGGGACACGCTTACTGATCCCGGTTAGGATTTCGTAAGTGATTGTCCCTATTTTTTTTGCCATTTGCTCGGCATTGATATGACAATTACCTTGCCAACCAATGAGGACGACCTGATCACCGATATTGACCGAGTTGTCGACCTCAAAGACTGAAACATCCATACATACCTGCCCGGCTAGCTTACGGGTTTTTCCTCCAATCAACGCTATGCCAGTGTTTGAAAGCAACCTTGAGTACCCATCCGCGTACCCTATTCTAGCCGTGGCAATGTGAATTGGTTTTTCAGCCCTATAAGTAAAACCATAACTTATCCCTTCACCAACACCAATCTCCTTAGTCGATATGACCCGGGTTTTCCATTCCAGAGCAGATTGGAGTGGCAGAAAATCCTGAGTTCCCACAAGTGGATTAAGACCGAACAGAGTTAAGCCGATGCGTACAGCGTCAAAATGTGTGTCCTTACGTTTTAGCATAGCAGAACTATTAGCTGCATGAACAATGACTGGCAGGAGATTTAGCCTACCCAGCTTGTCAATAACCGAATTGAATCGGCAAAGTTGTTGATCCAATTCAGTATTAGTTATCTTATCCGCTGTTGCGAAATGGGTGAAGACTCCCTCAACCATAATACCTGGAAGAGTATTCAGCCATTGCAGAAAACCAACAGCTTGATTGCATTGGACTCCATCTTGGTTCATGCCGGTGTTTATATTAACATGAATTTTAATATCTCGATTTTTCCGCTGTGCGATTTGGGAAAGTGCCTTTGGCAGTTCGGCTTCTGATACCGTAAGCGTAATTTTTCGGATAACCGCTTTTTCAATCAAGTGGGGAAGGACGTTGTAAAGGATGAGGATAGGATGGTGAATTTCGGCTTGACGAAGCTCAATGGCTTCATCAACCGTAGCCACCGCGAACATCATTACATCATCAGCTAAGGTTCGGGCAACCGGTATAGCACCATGACCATAGGCATCAGCTTTGATAACAGCGATAACCTTGGCCGGATCGATGTAGGATCTAATTGCTTTTACGTTGGTTTGAATCGCAGAAAGGTCGATCTCTGCGAAAGTTTCCATTTCGCTAGTCGGCGGCATCCTCAGCAGGATGATCCATATCAGCATAAGCCTCATAATCAGGTAAGAGCGCCTCAATTACCGGATGTGGTTGTCCTATCAGCCAATCCTTGCTGCGATTGATATTAAACTCTCGAAACCGCATTGCCAGAGAATCATAGACAAGCAGACGCCCGATTAAAGGTTTACCGATATCCAGCAGGATTTTAATTGCTTCTGTCGCCATCATAACGCCAATTACGCCCGGGAGCACGCCCAGAACTCCAGCCTCGTTTCAGCTAGGTACTAGGCCTGGTGGTGGTGGTATCGGGAACATACATCGATAGCAAGGTCCTTGAGTGGGATCGAAGACCGTTAGCTGTCCCTCAAATTGAAAAATGCTACCATGGACAACTGTTTTATTCAACAGAACAGCAGCATCATTAATCAAATAACGAGTGGCAAAATTGTCTGTGCCGTCTAGGATGAGATCATACTGTTCAAAGATCTCCATCACATTACTTTCATCCAGCCTCAACAAGTGGGGTACAACGTTGATATCCGGATTCATCGAATTGATGGTCTCTACTGAGGATTGCACTTTGGATTTGTCAACATCACCGGTATGGTGGAGTATCTGACGTTGGAGATTGCTCCGGTCAACAATGTCGGAGTCAACAATACCAATGGTTCCAACACCAGAAGCGGCAAGATATACTGCTGCAGGAGATCCGAGTCCCCCTGCCCCAGTCAAGAGAACCTTTGAGTTCAGTAACTTAGCCTGCCCCTCTTCACCAACTTCTTGCAACATAAAATGACGGCTGTACCGTTCAAGTTGATCTGGTGTCATCTGCATCGGCTTGTCGACTTGATTGCCAGCATTCGACCATGCTCGAAACCCCCCGGACATGGAGGTTGTGTCAGTGTATCCCATCCGCTTCAGCACTTGAGCAGCCAGAAGTGATCGAAATCCTCCCGCACAGTAAACAACAATCGGTTTATCACGTTCAGTCACATAATCCTCTATCTCAAACTCAAGCATTCCACGACTGACATAGGTGGATGAAGGAATGTAACCTGCACGATATTCATCGTTATCTCGCACGTCAAGCAGAATAAAATCTTGATCGGTATTAAGCATCTGCTCCACGTCACTGACGGTTACCTCTGGGATCTCTTTTCGTGCCTCTTCAATGAATTCTTGTGACGACCTCATGATGTCTTACCCCAATGGAATTTTCACATGCGTTCTGAACTTCTTTTGGATTATATCACAGCCCATATGTACTGTCAAAACCAAATTCTAATCGTATCTATTAGAAAAACAGGATATCAGTTACTATTCGATTTGAGCCATTCTTGACATCGCTGGGCATGCTTGCCCTTGTAGACTGGATAGGTATCTCCGTCTGAAGTAGAATTATAGGTTAAAAGTAAAGTTCGACGCCCTTTTTTAGAAGTATTGGGGTAAGAATGATGAGCTGTGTAGCAACTAAAAAGCACCAAGCTACCAGCTTTACCGGGAGCGTTGACTGCAATACCTGGATCTTCCATCTCGATAGAGTGTGCCGATCCACTTTGACGTTCCATCAATCTTTGCTTATGACTACCCGGAACGAAACGCAGGCACCCATTTTTAACTGTGGCTTCATCAAGATACAGGACAACGGTAATTAGCTGATCCGTATACTCTTGCCAATACGAATAATCCTGGTGCAAAGGGTAGGCAGAACCAACATACGGAGGTTTATAATTTAATTTGTCCTCAAATAGGATAGCAGGTTCTCCGAATATCTGAGCGGCAGGTACCATCAGTCGTGCGTCATTGGCCAATGTCTTTAATGCTGGGACAACATCTATGATGGGTTCAATCTTTCTGACTACCAGTTCGTCCAGGTAAGTTTCAGGCTCAATTTCAAGACGCGGATTACTATTTACAATAGGACCTGACTTGACCAGTAATTCATCCGCTGCCAGCCGAAGTTCAATTAACTCTTTCTCATCAAACACAGGGTCAATTACCAGAAACCCATTTTCACCATAATAGTTCAATTGCTCGTTGGTCAATCTATATGCTTGAATTCCCATGGTTCTCATCTACCAGATCGCTATTTATATCCTGTTGAGCGTAAATAGTATTCTACAGATTCACAGTAGCATACTCAATAGCTGACAGTTTCAGTGTTTCACGGTTAGAATAATTAATCCCAAATTGTGTTTCCAGAAATCTGGGTATATTTATTGTAACTTTCTAAATAATCTTCTCTCAAGGGACTGAAAGCGTCTAATACTTTGACTGGGCCCTCTAATGCAGTTCCTGAATGTACCATGTTGGCGGGTACGATGAAGGCATCTCCCGGACCCATGACTTTTTCTTCTGTTCCAATTTTGAATTGCAGTTTCCCTTCCAGTACCAGTCCAGCTTGTTCGTGCGGATGACTGTGTGCGGGTACTTGACTGCCTTCTTCCATTTCCAAAAAAGAAAACATAATCTGTTCACCAGCGATGATACTGCTCATGGCGCCAGGGAACAATTCAATTTTGGGTAATTTAGTACTTGATACAAATGGCAATTTAATCTCCTTTTAATTTTTTAGTGAGGATGATATGCTATTTTGAAATTCTAAACTGATATTGGCGATCCTGATAAGAACCATCTTTATGACAAAAAGCACGCTCAACAAAAGTCACTTCTTCGTTGGCATCAATCTGAATCACTGTTGAAGAACGAGTGCCATAGTTATCAGCCTTAATAAATATAGGCGATAATAACTGCTCTAATTCCGGTGTTAAACCAGTATCCGGCAAGTTATTAATTTCAGCCGGTGTTTGATCATTCAGAATTGAGAGAAGCGCCGAAACCTTTACTGGATTGGCCTTTAACACAGAATCGAGAACCTGTTTGCCCCAAGTAACCTTATGCCAAGGAGTATTCAACAAATGGTTACTGATGCCATATAAACCTGGTGTTAAAATCTGATAGCCTTCCACACGGTTGGAGATGTAAACCACTTGGGTTGGGTCCCCAACAAGCAAATTGAATCCATTGAACTGATCAGCCCGGCATTGTACCATTTCTGCGTATTCTTCTGGCAATTCAGCGCCAATCAAGAAATTTTGGGCTAAAACACCTCGGGAGATTGACCCGGTTTTGGTCTTACCCGGTTCTCTATAGTTAGAGAGTGCCGACCACCTTCCAGTCTTGGTAATTCCCAACCAGGTTCCATGGTGATTCAAATCTTTGCCAGCTAATACTCCTGGATTTTCTGACCAGAAACTCGCGCCAGCTGTTGGTCGATCATACAATTCATCCCTATTGGCACATAGGACAAGTGGATACCGCGGATCCTTCTGGTAGGCTAACAGGATAAGACACATACATGCCTTGAAAGAATTAATGTCTGAATATCAATTAACATCTTTTGTTGATCTAATGACATCGACTCATATACATAAACTTCGTCCTGATGCCACTATCCTAAAGGAACTTAACAGTGAGATCAAGATATTTCTTCCCTTGTATAATGAATTGATATTATAATTACACAGCTTACGCCGCGTCAAATAAACCACTCTACAACAAAATAACAAGGAAATATCGATGAAGTTTTTAAAGGCTTTTATGGTTACTTCTGCAGTAGTATCAATATCACTGTCCTTTGCCTTTGCTCTTGAGAATCAATTGGTTGGGTATTGGCCATTTGACGAAGGAAAGGGATCTCCAAAGGACGCTTCAGGCAATAATAACCATGGTAAGATTGAGGGCGAACCCAAATGGGTAGATGGTAAGTTTGGCAAGGCGCTTGAATTCGATGGTAAGGATGATCATATTGTAGTTAAAGATCATCCTACTCTGGATCTTACCAAGAATCTGACAATTATGGCTTGGTTCATGCCAAAGGCAGTTATAACTCAACGCAGAATGATGTCAAAAAATAATTCGATTTTCGTTATGTTCGATTTTGGTGATCCGAATACGATCGACCTCTTGGTCAAGCCGAATAATGATTTTGTCGAATCAAAAACCTCAGACTGGAAAGTTGATCAATGGTATCATTTTGCAGGAACCTATGATGGGAAATCTCTTCGTATCTATGTCAATGGTAAACTGGAGGGTGAAAAAAAATATGGAGGGGGTATAGCTCCGTCGGATCTTGATTTATGGATTGGTGGTGACGACTATGGCAGACCAACTGACCACTTTCCAGGCATTATCGACGAAGTTCGAATCTACAAGCATGCCTTAAATGGAGACCAAATTCAACAGGTAAAGGAAGAACCTGCTATGCTTGAAGCGTCCGGCAAACTCACTACAATTTGGGGGATGATTAAGTCACTCAAATAAATGTAAGAATATTGCCCATGCTGATAAAATGAACTAAGTTTGTCCAAGAAAATTCAATCGCTATCTGATCAATGTTGAAAATTCTGGTTCTCAAATGAACTTTTCTGTACAACAATATCGCCAACTAGGATACACTGGACCAGTTCAAATTTTGTCTCCAGTAGAAGCACCGCAATATTATCTGGAGTTTTTTAAACCATTGGACAAGACCCATCCCGTTCCAACAACCGATGTTAACCTAATCTGGTTGGCACCTCAAGTACCGTTGAGCTTATGATCTGGCCACACATCCCCAAGTTATTGATTGTATGACTGAAATTCCGGGACAGAATCTCATATTTTGGGCGATGCATTTCTAGTATAATCCAGCGTTACATACCTTGGCACCAAGATCGAAATTATTGTCATATGAATCCTAAAATCAATGTCTCAACATGGTTCAGCCTTGGAACATCGATCGCCCAGAATGGATGCCTGCGGATTGTTCCTGGCTCCCATACCAGCGTACATCAGCATTATCAATTAAATGAGGAAATTAGGAGAACTCCGCTTCCGTTGGATGAAAAATCAAGTTGAATATCAATTCAACATTCTGTAAAAAAACTATAAGAGCATATAATCTAACAGGTAACAGCCATGGAAAGCTCCAATCAAAACAGTTATGTCACCATGACCCCTGATCAGCGCAACTTCTTTGAAAGCAATGGATATCTGGTCATCAAAGATGCAGTTCCAGCAGACGTAGTAGCAGAATTAAATGCCGCAGTTGACGAAATTTACGAACGTGACAAACAGGCCAATCATCTGGAAGGCAATGGCAAACTGAACCTGCGAAATTGCTTGGTTCACCATCAAGCGTTCTTGCAATTGCTTGATTGTCCTCGATCTGCTCCTTTTGCCTGGCAGATTCTCAACTGGAATGTACAGATGATCACTTCCCATCTTATTGTCTTACCTTCGTTGGAAGAAGAACCATCGAATGAAGTAAAAAATAAAATTGGGATTCACCGTGATGGCGGGACATCAGCTCGTGAAATGCAGGAACCACATCCCCGGATTATGCTCAAGATAGCCTATGCTATCAGCGATCAAACCGACACCTCATCCGGTGCGACTGTTCTCGTACCGGGTAGTAACAGAATGAACGGCACTCCTCCAACTGATCCGGAAACAGGAGGTGCAAGAGGGATGATATCTATGAATGTCAAAGCTGGAGATGCCTTCGTTTTTGAGCAGCGAACTTGGCATGGTATTGGTCATAATTGGTCTGGAAAACCAAGAAAAACCATCTTTGTCGGTTATGCTTATCGCTGGGTCAAACCGATGGATTATATAGTAATGCCGAAGGAAATCATCGATCAATGCAATCCGGTTCAGAAGCAATTACTGGGCGTTGTTGACAACGCATTGAGCTATTATCTTCCTCAAGATAAAGATGTCCCCTTAAAATCACTAGTCATCTCCGATTCATAGACGTAAAGTTCTGTCAGAATCAAATTGATAGGTATATCCTCCTGAAAAATGTTTGCGCGGGGACATTCCCTCTCTACCAATTGAGATAACAAATTTCCTAATATAATATTGCCGCCTGTTCCAGTAGAAGTTAGCCGCTAACAACATTAGCACTTTATGGATATTACCAACGAAGCGCCTGATATTCGTTCAGTCGAATCGGATTTGATCGTTCCGCCAATGATTTCTGGACAGCCTGCACTTGGCAAACGAGTTCGACAAACCATTCCAGAATATCGGGACACTCATGTTTATCATACGCTTTACTTACCTTCTAATTGGAGTTCTGATAGAAAATATCCGCTTCTGGTTGAGTTTGCTGGTAACGGACCTTACCAGAATAAGTATGGCGATATTAGTAGTGGTCATACTGAAGATAGTAAACTCGGTTTCGGTATTTCTGCTGGGCGTAACTTTATCTGGCTTTGTTTACCCTATTTAAATAATCTCGGTACGGCTAATGTAACTCAATGGTGGGGAAATAAACCTGACTACCATGTTGAACCAACCTTGGATTATTGTAAAAATGCAGTACCGTGGGTTTGCCAGAATTATAGTGGGAACCCTAATGCGGTGGTTCTCACTGGATTTTCACGTGGAGCTATCGCTTGCAATTATCTGGGACTGTACGATGACGAGATTTCCACACTGTGGGCGGCTTTTATCCCATATAGCCATTACGATGGAGTGATAGAAACATGGAGTTACCCCGCAAATGATCGGCCTTCGGCATTAACTCGTCTGAATCGATTGAAGAATCAGCCTCAGTTCATCTGCCATGAGACAACAGATAGCCAACGAATTGGATTAGCTGATACCAAGCACTATTTAGATTCCACAGGAATTCAAGCACATTTTAAGTTCATGGAGACAGGATTTCGTAATCATAATGATGCTTGGGTGCTACGTCCCTGCCCAACCAGAACAGTATTGAGACAATGGTTGCAATCTATACTCACGATGTCTTTGACGGAGCTACCTGACTTCGGAACATATAATTGGATCTAGATAATTTTGGAGAGGATTTGTGCAGAGCATGTCAAAGTAAATCAAGCAGATACTTCGCTGGTTCGAGAAGAAGTTTACCAGGGTGCAGAGTAGCATCCTTAAAACCTACTTGGTATTGTACGATAGATAAATAAGTTAATAAGATGATTATGTAACTAGGAGGCAAGTGCGCCAGGGATTTGTTTAAAGGCGAGTTTACTGAGTATGGAGACGCGTGAATGCATCTACGTAAAGGATTAGCAATAAGCCTGTGTTATATAGTCGCCCTCAACATTCTGGCAGCTAAGGAACTAACCTCGGATGATGTTTTTCCTAATGACCGAGTGCTAGAGGTACAAATCACTGTTGCTGAAAAAGACTGGGATACCATTCGATATCAGTCACGGGATTTTATACCGACACTGCACGAAAGTCGAAAATTTAAGCCGATCGAAGCGCCCTACACATATGTCGATGCCAACGTTACCATCGATGGGGTCAAATTCCCTCAGGTTGGACTTCGCAAAAAAGGTTTCATTGGCTCGCAAAGTACTAGCCGCCCCTCACTCAAGATTAAACTGAATCATACCGACAAAAAATGCCAAATTGATGGCCT